>Ga0209537_1003392_pt1 | contig 14616 bp, 16 predicted proteins | sample BioPla4DNA1_FD_187698 | JGI IMG/M metagenome (GOLD analysis project Ga0209537, IMG submission 187698) | Biogas fermentation microbial communities from Germany - Plant 4 DNA1 (SPAdes) (version 2) | ecosystem: Engineered > Bioreactor > Anaerobic > Digestate | place: Bielefeld, North...
CCTACGCCCGGGCAAAAGAAGAAGGCCGGCGGGTCATATGGGTGAAATACGGTCTGGCCATAGGCTGGGAACCGCCAGCGGAGCTTGCAGCGCGGATGGAGGGGCGAAACAGATTTGATATGTCGGTATGGGAAATGGCAGAGATATTGGCAGTAGATGAGAGCACGTTTCACCGATACAGGACGGGATTTGTGTATGGAGTGGCGGAGAGGCTGGGGTGGTACTGATGGTATTAATAGAGCGATGCAGGACATGTAAGAATAATTGGGACGGGCACTGTATAGTAGGGAACGATATATGGAAAATGAAAAACAGCAATAAAGAAGTGGAATGCGAAGAATACGAAGAATACGAGAAGAACGCAAGAATAAGTCTGCAAGTTTTCTGCAAGCCCAAGAGTCGCAAAATGATCTAGAATATATAATAGCAAAGTTGTGCCCGGCCAGACCGGGCTTTTATCTTGCGGCAACGGGGCACTATACTGGCCGCCGGGGTGGGCACACAAACTAGCCTGCCCCGCTTAGCCCCGCGATGGAGTGATAATATGAGATTTTATAAGACCAGAGAGTGGGGCCAGAAGAGGCTTGAGATCTTAGAGCGGGACAACCATGAGTGTCAACGGTGCAAGGATGCCGGTGGTTACAGCAAGGGCAACGTAGTCCACCACATCAAGCATCTGGACGACAGGCCGGACCTTGCGCTGGAGGATGACAACCTGATGACGGTGTGCGAGGCTTGCCATAACGCGTTGCATCCGGAGAGGCTGAGGACACCAGAAGCATCTAAGCGGAGACAGATAACGCCTGAGAGGTGGTAATCATGGCTGGATATGTAGTCTTAGGCAGACGGAAAGAGATGCGGAAAGTGCGGGAGTGGTTTATTCATATCCATTGATGCGGGCAATAAAAAGGAAATGATGTTGAAACATATACCCCCGGGTCAGAAAAACGAGTTTGCTTTGAGATCCCATGGACCGGGGAGGGCGCACGACAAAACACATTTCCTACGCGCGGGAGGGATTTTTTATAGCGGGTGCTATTCCGAGGCTGCCGCGGAAGCGATACCGGTTTCACATCGTGCGCGAGACATCGCTGATTGAGCAGCTGACCGACACCCTCCCAGACGACGAGGTTTTCAAGCTCATTTCAGCCGGTGGGTTCAGTTCCATTGGTTTTGTGCGCTTTGTGGCTGATAGAACCCATATAAAGACGCTGACCGCTACAACAGCAAGCTGCTGTTATTCGACACTGACGACGGCAAGTTTGTGCTGGAGACCAGCTCGAACCTAAACGAGAATCCCAGCATGGAACAGTTCAGCTTTGAGCGCAACGCGGAATTATATGATTTTTATGAGAGCGCATTCGGCGAGTTGTTTGGAGGTGCATCGGAGTGAGCAAGGAGCGTAGACAGCGCATTAAAGAGTCGTTGCTTGAGCAGCTGGAGATGAAGGGCGCAGACATGGATCATTTTGTCGACCTGGTTGAGGACTATATGAGCCTTTGGGATGTGAAGAATGACCTGCTCGAAGACATAAAAAAGCGCGGGGTCATGTATAAAGATTTTTCCTCCGTCGGCATCGAGATGATGAAGAATAACCCATCTGTAAGGGAGCTTGTAGGCATCAATCGACAGATGCTTTCGATCCTGAAGGATCTCGACATAAACACGAAGACCGTGGCTCGTTTTAATGATGATGACGAGATGTAGCGCCATTATTGCGTGATCAGGTGGTGGTGAGCATGTAATGACGCGCAGAAGGGACTATCATCCATACATAGACTCGTACATGGACGATATCCGCACCGGGAAGATCCCTGCCTGCAAAGAGCTGCATCAGGCCATGGATTACATCGAGAGCAAGCTGGGCAATCCCGATGTAGTCATAAAGCAGGGGAAAATCGCGAAGGCCGTAGAGCTGATAGAGCGATACTTCAAGTTTAAGCTCCTGAATTGGGAGCTTTTTGTTATTGCGCTGATCCACTGCTACTACAAGAGTCAGGATGCAGTTGTCTTTGATGAAATCTTTATCATGATGGGCCGGGGCAATGGCAAAAACGGCTTCATAAGCGCCTTATCCTGGTATCTGACTACCCACTACCACGGCATACGTGGTTACAACGTGGATATCATCGCTAATGCAGAGGACCAGGCCAGGATTAGCTTTGATGAGGTCTACGAGATGCTTGAGGATACCTGGGCAAAGTCGCGGCGATTCTTCCACAAAACCAAAAAACTAATCACGAACACGCGAACCCGCAGCTACATACGCTACAACACCAGCAATGCCGAGACAAAAGACGGGCGCCGGTCGGCGTGTCTGATTTTCGACGAGATCCACGGGTATAAAGATTGGGATATTATCAACGTTTTCCGGAGTGGTTTCGGCAAGCGCAAGCATTCGCGGGTGTTTTTCATCACGACTGATGGCTATGTGCGCCAGGGGGTGCTCGACCAGCAGCTGGAGATGGCGAGGAGCGTTCTCACGGGCGAAATCACCGGACTTGGCCTCCTGCCTCTAATCTACAAGATAGACGAGAAGGAAGAGGCCGAGGATCCCAAAATGTGGGTCAAAGCGAACCCGTCTTTGCCGTATTTTCCGGAGCTACAAAAAGAGATGAACGCGCATCATGTCCGGTCGCAGCATCAGCCGAGTGAGGCGGTCGAGTTTCTAACCAAGCGCATGAATCTACCGGCTCAAGAGAGCTATACGGAGGCCGTCCCCTGGGAGAAGATCCAGGCTACTAACAGGCCGATCCCATACGACGAGCTGAAAGGCTTGCAGTGCATTGGAGCTGTTGACTATGCGCAAGTGACAGACTTTGCTAGTTGCGGCCTGCTATTTAAGCACAACGGCTTGCGATACTGGATAGAGCATACCTTTGTGTGCCATCTGGCCCTAAAGGTAGAGTCTAGACCCATCAAGTTTCCAGTGCAGGAGATGGTGGATCGTGGCCTAATCACGATTATCCAAGAGGACTCTATCAGGCCCGAGTATATTGCCCAGTGGTTCCTGGAGCAGGCCAAGCGATATCACATCATCGACATAGTGGCAGATGCGTTTAGGATTAGCTTGCTGGAGTCCGAATTTCAAGCGCACGGATTGCCTCTTAGTCAGGTGCGGAGCGGACCGCCGACGCACTCAAAGGTTGCGCCGCTTATTGAGTCGATGTTTGCGGAGGAGAAGATCATATTCGGCGATAACCCGACCATGCGCTGGTATGTCAACAACACGTACCAGGAGCTAGACGCAAAGGGAAACACGACGTACAAGAAGATCGAGCCGAAGACCCGTAAGACTGACGGGTTTTTTGCTTTAATACACGCGCTGAGCAAGGACGGCGAGCTTCCGGAAGCACGGGATTACGTCCCGATGCTTGATGTATACACCTATTGAGGGGGTGAGTGCTTGAGCCTATGGGACACATTTCTAAGCTGGTTTAACAAGGACACAAAGACGCTGCCTCTTGATGCCATCATCGGGGAGCTTGCCACCGAGGTATATTTCAAAGAGCTTGCAGTCCAGGCCTGCGTGAACTTGATTGCAAATACTGTGGCGCGGAGCGAATTCAAGACTTTCGAGAATGGCAAAGAAACGAGGAAAGACAACTACTACCTCCTCAATGTGGAACCAAGCCCGAACCGCAATGCATCGAAGTTTTGGCGCGAGGTTGTGCATCATTTGGTGTATGACAACGAGTGCCTGGTGATACAGGAAAGGGGCTATTTCTACATTGCTGATTCATTCCAGCGAACCAAGTATGCCTTCAAGGAGCACATATACACCGATGTTGTGATTGACGACTATCAGCTCAGAGACAGGTTTGCCGAGTCTCAAGTATTCTACTTTGAGCTGCATAACGAGCGGATTAAGGACGTCATTGACGGCCTGTATCGGTCTTATGCCAAGTTGATAGCTGCAAGCCAGAATCACTACAAAAAGAATGCGACCAGGCGCGGGGTATTGACTGTGCCAACTACTTATCCACAAACAGATGATGCTCAGAACGACCTGAAAGAGCTGCTGGAAAAACGGTTCAAACGCTTTTTCTCCGCCGATGGCGACGCCGTTATACCGCTGACCAATGGAATGACCTACACCGAAGCTTTTGGCGAGAGGGCTGGCACGAAGGGGAGCATTGAAGGCCGGGACATCCGGGCGTTCATCGACGACATATTTGATTTCGTGGCAATCGCCTTCCAGGTGCCACCACAGCTCCTCAAGGGCAACGTGGCCGACACCGACAAAGCAGTTAATAATTTCTTGACGTTCTGCGTTAATCCACTCGCCGAGCTTTTGACGGACGAGATCAACCGCAAGATGTATGGCAAGAAGGCATACCTGGAGCGCACATACATGACTCTGGACACCAGCCACATTCGAGCCGTGGACATCAAAGACATTGCCAATGCTCTGGATGTGCTGATCAGGTGTGGCGCCTACAGCATCGACGATTGCTTGATGGCCATGGGTATGGAGCCGCTTAACACCGAGTGGAGCCGGGCGCGCTGGATGACCAAGAACTACGAGCCGATTGAAGTGGCCTTTGAGGGGGGTGGTGAGGATTAGAAAATATTACTCGCTAGCAACAAAAGACCGGGAGGCGTCGATTTACATTTTCGGCGACATTGTGTCGTGGGAATGGACAGAGAGCGATGTGTCGAGTTACACGCTGGCAAAGGAGATCGAGGGGCTGGATGTTGATGTTATCAATGTCTATATCAACTCATACGGCGGAGAGGTGGCCGAGGGGCTGGCTATCTATAACCAGCTGAGACGGCACAAAGCGAAAGTCAAGACCTATTGCGAGGGGTTTGCTTGCTCTGCTGCAAGCGTAGTGTTCATGGCCGGCGATGAGCGAATCATGTCAAATGCGTCTTTGCTAATGATTCACAACGCGTGGATGCTCACCTGGGGAGACCAGAACGAGCTAAGAAAATACGCGGACGACTTAGAGACCATTAACGCTGCAACAATCCAGGCATACATGAACCACATCAGCATCAGCGAAGAAGAGTTGAAGGCCATGATGGATGCGGAAACGTGGATCTCAGCTGCCGATGCACTAGAGAAGGGCTTTGCTACTGCGGTTGTGAACCCGGCCGCAACTGATAAGGCAGCAGCGAGCCTGCGTCTACGCAAGCAAATGGCTGACATGATCTTGAATCAGCAGTCGAGTCGGCAGTCTACGGGAGGCTTTATCAGCGAAGGCAAGGCGAATATCGACCTGAGCATGGGCGGGCTGACTACAGCGCTGGAGGCCCGGCTGAAAGAGCTGATAGCCCAGAAGTCGGGGCATGGACCAGATCCAACGCCTACGCCTGAGCCTGAGCCAGAACCCGAACCGGAGGACAACAAGCCTAAAAATCTAATGGCGGCACTCTTTGCCGCGGAGGGGGATTAACCGTGAAGAACATGGATCTGCTGGTAAAGCAGAAGAGCGACATTGTTGCGAAGATCAACCAGGCCATGAAAGATGGCGACGAAGAGGCCTTTGCGAAGGCCTTTGTTGAGTACACCGACATGCTGCAGGAGGCCGTGCTAGCCGAGGCCAAGGGCCTTGTAGCTGCAGCGGACAACCAGATCCTTAGCGGTCGTGGCGTAAGGGCGCTCACCAGCGAGGAGAACAAATACTACCAGGGGCTAATCAATGCCTTGAAGTCTGGCAACCCGAAACAGGCACTGACCGACTTCAACGTAATTCTGCCGGTGACAGTCATCGACGCCATCTTCGAGGATCTCACAGAAGAGCATCCGCTGCTTGAGGCGATTAGCTTCATGCCGACGGGCGCTTTGGTGGAGATCCTTGTCAACACGCAGGACGGCAGGCACTTGGCCACCTGGGATCAGCTTTGTAGCGAGATCGTCAGGGAGCTTACCGGGGGCTTCAGAAAGCTCGATCTGACGCAGAAGAAGCTGTCGGCGTTTCTGCCGATTTGCAAGGCGATGCTTGATCTCGGCCCTGCGTGGCTCGATAGGTATGTGCGGGTTATCTTGGCCGAGGCGATTGCCAATGGGCTTGAGAGCGGGATCATCGATGGCTCCGGGCTGGACGAACCCACCGGCATGCGGCGCGATCCCAATTCCGCGCTGGACCCGGTTGACGGCTACGGCCTGATTCCCAGCATCCCGTTCAACGAGATTTCGCCGGCGACCTATGGCGCGCTGCTTGCCGAGCTGTCCATATCGCCCAACGGCCTGAACCGGAAGATTTCGGAAGTGATCTTTATAGTCAACCCGCTTGACTATTTCACAAAGATCATGCCCGCGACATCGTTCCGGCGTCCAGATGGCACATACGCCTACGACATTTTCCCATTCCCGACTCGCGTGATCCAGTCCGTGTATCAGCCCGTCAACGAGGCGATCATCGGGCTGCCGAAGCGGTATTTCATGGGGCTCGGCACCTCCAAGGGAGGCAAGATCGAATACTCCGACGAGTATCGCTTCCTTGAGGATGAGCGGGTATACCTGACCAAGCTCTACGGCAATGGTATGCCGCTTGACAGCCGTTCGTTCCGCAGGCTGGACATCACGAACCTTGTGCCCGTGCCCGTGAACGTGTTTGTCACCAATGATCCGCTTAATGTGGCTGGCAATATGGGCATTGACGGTCAGCCTATCGAGGTTACCGGATTCCGCGATGCTCGGTTGGCCAGTCTAAAGATTGGCAATCTGACCCTGTCTCCGGCATTCAACAAGAGCGTGTATGTCTACACGGCTTCTACCACTGATGCGACCAACACCATAACGGCGGTCGCCAAGGACGGGGAAGCCACCATCGCCATCAAGGTCAACGATGCCGATCACACCAACGGCACGGCTGCGACATGGGACGCTGGAGAGAACACCGTCGAGATCACTGTGACGAGCGGCACCGAGACCGAGACCTACACAGTCACAGTGACCAAGAGCTGAGACGGATAACCCGTGCGTAAGCCCCATCTACTTGGTGGGGCTTACGTTGTTTGAAAGGCAGGTGATACGCCATGCTGCAAGCAGTCAAAAACTATCTAAAAATCACTTGGAACGATGAGGACTCTCACATCCAAGGGATCATCGACCGTGGGCAGGCGTATCTCAATGATCTGACAGGCGCGGAGCTGGATTATGAGACCGACGGACCACCCAAGACGCTGCTTCTGGAGTACTGTCGGTATGTTTACAACAACGCATCGGAGTATTTTGAAGAGAATTTCAGCAAGGAACTCCTGCGCTTGCAGCTCCAGGAAGGCATAAAGGCCATGGCTGATGAGGTGGTGTCTGATGAAGTCTAAGGCTGAAGTCATGCGCGACCTCGGCAGAGTCCGCAGGCGCAAGATCATTATCCAGCGGAAAGAGACAACGAAAGACGCAGGCGGCGACATCACAACCTCTTGGGTCGACTGGAAGACCGTCTGGGCTGAGAGAAGTAGTCTCTGGGGGCGGGATTACTATGCGGCCCTGGCTGTCGGCCAGGAGCAGACCATTGAGTTCGGCATTCGCTATGTTGCGTTTCTGGACGAACTTAAAACTGACACCCACCGGCTGGTCTATGCAGGCGATATCTACGACATTAAACAGATCGACCACCTCAAGGATGACGGCATGTGGATCAAGCTCCGGGCGGTGAGGCAGTCATGAAGGTGCGGATGAAGGTCGAAGGCGGAGATAAGATTGCCCGTAAGTTGCAGATGATGGCTGAAGAAGTCGCTCGTACACACATGCGCGAATGCGCTCTTGCCGGGGCTGAAGTCATCCGCGCTGAAGCCGCGACGCTGGCACCTCGCAAAACCGGGACGCTTGCGGGCGACATCCAAAAAGAGGTCAAGAAGCAGACCAAGAGCCGGGTAGATATCCATGTGGGCCCCGGCAAACAAGCATGGTATGGCAGGCTTGTGGAGTTCGGCCACGCGATAGTTGTGGGAGGCATACGCGTTGTAAAGCGTAGCGGGCGCGTCAGGTGGTACGGTGGCAAGAAGGTCGGCGATGTCCCGCCTCATCCATTTATGAGGCCCGCATTCGATGCAAAAACCGGCGAGGCATACGATGCATTTGAAGCCGAGCTGAGGAGGAGGCTGCGCCTATGACCGAACCGAGAAGAGCACTATATGCCCACCTCTTGGCGGATCCGGGAGTCAAAGCAGCGGTAGGTGACAGGATTTATCAGGGGCGAGTTCCGGCAGGGGCGACAAAGCCCCTGATTGTGATCCAGCCTCCAATATCGCGAGTGCCTCAGCGAGACCTGGGAGGCGTGGCATACAAAAGGACGCGCATCCAAGTGACTGCTATGACTGACACGCAGAAGCAGGCCGAGGCTACGGCTAAAGCCGTAATAGATGCGGTTGAGGGTTTCACTGGCATGATGGGTGGCGGCCTGGACGTGATTCTGGCAAGCGTGGACAATGACCGTCAAATTGCGCAAGACGGGATTGATGAGATTTACCATCATGTTGACGTGATGATTGTGTATAAGGGGTGATGACATGGCTGAAGCAACTGGACTCGGCACTCAGTTTCTACGAGAGACTGCTGTGACCGGGGTTTTTGACGCGATTGCGCAGGTGGCAAGCATAACGCCTCCGCAGCTCACAAGAGATACAGTTGATGTTGAGGAGCTTGCGCCTGCAGACGACTTCAAAAAGAAGCTGGTCGGACTAATTGACGGTGGCGAATTCTCAGTGACGCTGAATTTCGATCCGGAAGAGCAGGGCCACAAAGACCTGGAAGAGGACTTTGCAAATGGCGTCCCATACAACTACCGCATTCAGTTCCCATTCGACGAAACTGTTTATTCTGGCGGTGGATATTACGACATTACCGGCATCGTGACGGGCTTTGCGCCTCAAGAGATCACTGCAAGCGACGTCATGCAGGCCGAGGTCACAATCGCTGTGACTGCAAAGCCGACGTATGAAGAGCTGGTAGAAATTATTGAGGAGGGGTGACAAATGGCTGAATCAACTGGCCTAAAAACTCAATTTATATTGGGAACAAACACGATAGGACAGGTGGCAAGCATAACGCCGCCAGGGCCAACGAGAGAAACGGTTGATGTGGAGGACCTGAACCCGGCTGATGAGTTCAAGAAAAAGCTACTTGGACTCATAGATGGCGGCGAATGTTCCTTCACTTTGAACTTCGATCCGGAGAACTCAACACATCAAGCGTGTGAGGCAGCGCTGTACAGTGGCGTTGAGCAGACATGCAAGATCAAATACAAGAGCGGCAAGGGCTACACATTCAAGGGCTATGTGATCGGCTTTGCGCCACAGGAAATTGCTTCAGGTGACGTCATGCAGGCAGAGGTAACAATTGCAGTCACGTCCAAGCCCACGTATGGGGCAATAGCATAGGAGGACATGAGATATGGCTAAGGTCAAAATACTGACACGAGATGCGATCCTGCAAGCGGAGGACCTCCCTCGCGAGCTGGTTGAAGTGCCTGAATGGGGTGGTTGCGTCTACGTGCGCGCACTTACAGGTGCGGAGCGTGATGCTTTCGAGGCCTCAGTGGTCGAGCAGCGCGGGAAGTCAACGAAAATGAACCTCCGCAATATCCGGGCGAAATTGGTCGCGTTGACCATCGTAGACGAAGATGGCAACAGGCTCTTTTCAGATGCTGACGTCAAACTCCTCGGACAGAAATCCGCTGCTGCACTAGACAAGCTCTTCGAGGTAGCACAGAAGCTCTCCGGCCTCAAAGACGAGGACGTGGAGGAGCTAGCAAAAAACTCAGAGGACGACCTCAGCGAAGATTCTATTTTCGATTAGCCCTGGCTCTTGGCATGACCGTTCGGGAGCTCCTGGAGAGGATAGACTCTCGGGAGCTCTCTGAGTGGATGGCCTATTTTGAACTAGAGCCGTGGGGAACTGAGGTCGATGATTGGCGGGCTGGGCTGGTGGCGTCTACCATAGCAAACGTCAACAGAGACCCGAAAAAGCAAAAGAAGCCATTCCAGCCGAAGGATTTTATGCCTGAGCGCGACAAAGAACCCACACCAACGCAGTCTCCGGAGGACCACCAGAAAATTCTCGGAATGTGGGGGCGCGTCTGGCAGGACAAGTTTGATGACGGCGACTCTTGACGGGTCGCCTTTTATTTTAGGCGGGGAGGTGAGTCTATGGCGACAGTAGGCAGCATGGCAGTGGTGCTCACGGCTAGTGCAACAGACTTTGAGCGCACTATGGGCAGGGCAGCCAGGGCAGTCAAGTCTACAGAAAGAGAGTTCATGCAGTCCGCTCGGCGTATGCAGGACATTGGCCGTAAATGGGCCTTGGGCGTGACCGCGCCTATCGTTGCCGGCATCACTGCTGTCAGCAAGGCTGCCATTGACTGGGAAGATTCCTTCGCCGGGGTGCGTAAATCTGTAGACGGAACTGAAGAGCAGCTTACTCAGCTAGACAAGTCTCTCCGGAAAATGACCGAGACTATCCCGTTGGCCCATAAAGAGCTTGCAAATATCGCCGAATCAGCAGGCCAGCTCGGAATTCAGACAGACAATATCGCTGAGTTTGTCAAGACCATGGCTATGCTTGGAAGTACGACCAAAATGAGCGCCGATGACGCTGCAACCGGCCTTGCCCAGATCGACAACATTATGGGCACAGGGCAGAGGTCCTTTGACCGTTACGGCTCGACAGTGCTTGCGCTTGGCAACAACCTTGCAACCACAGAGCAAAAGATTGTTGACTTTACGCTCAAGATCGCCGGTGCTGGGAAAATCGCCGGCTTGACCGAGGCGCGCGTCATGGCGATCTCAGGAGCCTTTGGCTCTGTTGGTGTTGAGGCACAGGCAGGCGGCACCGCTGTATCAAAAGTACTTATGGGTATGACTGAGGCCGTGGCAACAGGAGACCGACGCCTTGCCATGTTTGCGAGGACCGCAGGCATGAGCGCAGCAGAATTTGCTCAAACGTGGCGGACTGATGCAGGCGAAGCGTTTACCCGATTTGTCGAGGGGCTTGGAAGATCCGGCGACAAAGCATTTGGAATCCTCCGCGAGCTTGGGTTGTCCGATCAGAGGCTCATTCGAGGATTCCTGAGCGTGGCCAATGCGGGGGATCTCCTGCGCAAGTCGATGGACATCGGCACCAAGGCCTGGGAAGAGAATGTTGTTCTCGTCCAGAAGGCTCAGGAGAGATACAAGACCGCAGCTTCCAGGCTCAAGATGCTCGGCAGCCGGGCAAAGAACGTCGCGATCTCGTTCGGTGGCGCTCTGGCGCCGATGATAGGGGCCGCGATGGATAAGTTTGAAAAATTCACCGAAGGCCTGCAGCGAATGGCCGACAGGTTCGCGGAACTGCCAGAGCCAGTCAGAAAGACAACAATAAGCCTGCTGCTCCTACTCGCAGCCATCGGGCCGGTGACCTATGGCATTGGATTGCTCAACAGGACAATCGCGGGAGCCATCGGCGTATGGGGCACTATGGTCGCATTCGCAGGCAATGCCGTGTTTGCGTTTACCTCCTGGCGCCTGGGTGCTGCCACATTGGGCGAGTCTTTGACATATCTCGCAGGAGGACCTGTCAAGCTAGCGATCCTTGGAATCACTGCTGCTGTAGTCGCAACAATCTACCTGGCCGCCAATTGGGACAAGTTTTCCGCGTTCGCAACTCGTGTCTGGTCTGGCATTAGCGCAGCGGTGCTCTACGCATCCAGCATCATAGTCCGTGGCGTAGGCATGATGATTACCGCTATATCGTGGATTGTGCCGGGATTGAGTGGCGCAGCGCAAGCCGTGATGGGACTGGCTGACGGACTCAAAAGCTCCGCTGCTCAGGCGCTGCAGTCGGCTCAGACCACCGCGCAGATAGCGGAGCAGGCGGACAAGGCCGCATCTGCTGCAGATGGAGCAGCCAAGGCCCAGGAAGGGCTAGCCGGTGCGCTGGAGATGGCCGAAGAGGCTGCTTCCGGAGGCTTGCAGTCGTTTGACGAAGTGCATCAAATGCAAGATCAGATGAGCGCAGCCGATATGTTCGGCGACATGGACTTTCCAGGGCTCGACATCCCAGAAATACCGACCATCGGCGATACATTTGCAGAGGGTATCGCGAAAATAGGCGAGGTTGTCACTAACGTAACCGACACAGCTGTATCAGCATGGGAGAGGCTCAAGACATCCATAGAGCCGGTGAACACTGCGGTTGAGTGGATGCGTGACAACTGGCCGACCATCGGGCCGATTGTAGAGGACATTGCGAGCGGACTGTCGGTGCTCCTGATACCGGCACTTATCAATACCGGGGTGCAGGCATCCATTGCCTTCGGCAAGATGGCTGCCGGGTGGATAGCGTCCGGGGCAGAAGCCGCCGTTTCGGCAGGCGCGCAAGTCGCTCACTTCGCCACCCTGGTGGGCAAGTGGATCCTGCTTGGCCTTGAGGCCTCCGCGGCGGCTGCCAAGGCAGTGGCTGCCTGGGTTATGCAGGGGCTTGAGGCCGCATCATCGGTGGCTATACAGGCGGTGCATTTTGCCACCATAGTGGGCAAGTGGGTGCTACTGGGCGCGGAAGCTACTATCCAGGGGGCCAAGATCGCCGCCGCCTGGGTGGCGTCCATGGGTCCAGTTGCATGGGTAATCGCCACTATAGCAGCGGTTGCCGTTGCTGTTGCCCTCAATTGGGATGAGGTTAAAGCGGTCACAGAGAGAGTCTGGAGCGGCATTTCAACATGGCTGTCTGACACGTGGGAGGGCATTAAGTCCCTTGCCAGCAGCATCTGGGACGGAATCAAAAACGTTATCGGAATTGCCTGGGACGCGATTAAGGGCGCAGCCATCACGGTTTGGGATGCAATCGCCGGTGCGCTGAAAACGGCCTGGGACGGCATTGTGCTTGTAGCTACTGCGGTATGGGACGGATTGAAAAGCGTTATTGGAATAGCGTGGGATGCCATTAGCTTGGCTGCAACAACCGCGTGGGAAGGCATTCAGACGGTCCTCTCCACTGTTTGGGCCGGCATAACATTTCTCGCAACGACGGTGTGGGATGGAATAGTCTCCATCGTTACGGGGACATGGGATGCTATCAAGACCGTTGCCGGGCCTGCGTGGGAGGGGATTAAGACAGTCTTGTCTGTTGCTTGGGACGCAATCGCAGGTGTAGCTACTACTGTATGGGATGGGCTTGTCACAGGCGTCAGCAGCGCATGGGATAGCATCAGCAAGGCCTCTAACGCTGTTTGGACTAGAATCAAAGAATCACTATCGGGGCTTTGGGATGGAATTGCAGCTGTAGCCGCAACCGCTTGGGACGGCATTAAGTCCACGATCGGCTCCACCTGGGACAACATCGAGAAGACATCGCAGAAACTGTGGGATGGTCTATCGGGATGGCTCGATGACTCTTGGAATAGCATCCGCAAGACTGCTAAGGCGATATGGGACAAGATCCCGAAGCCCATCACGGATGCAGTGAGCGCATCCGTCAAATCTGTAACGGGCTTTGCAAAGGACATCATCAAGTGGGTCGAGGATATGGGCAAGAAAGCACTCAAGGCTGTTGAGGACATGGCCGACGGTATTGTTAAGTGGATCAAGGACCTGCCGAAGCGGACGATGGATTCGGTTAAATCGTGGACCACGGGCGTCATTGACTCGGTTAGGAATATGTATAAGACCATCGTCGGAGGCTCCATTATCCCTGACATGGTCAAGGAGTCTGTCGGGTGGTTTGACATCCTGAAAAACCAGAGTGTTGCCATAGTCGGCGAGATGGGCCAGGGGATTGTAAGCGGGGTTGCCAACTTTACTGACTCTGCTCTCGGCAAGATGGGCAGTTTCGGCGAAGCATTTCAGTCCATTGCACAGCAAATTAGCTCCGGGATGCAGAGCGTATTCGGTCAGGCGTTCGACGGCATCATTGATGGCTCCATGACCATGGGCGAAGCGTTTCAGAGCGTCCTCAGTGGCATGGGGAGCGTCCTCAAAAACGTCTTGGTGCAGCAGTTGTCACAGGCTGCATCGAATGCGCTCTCCACGCTCGGATCGTGGATTATTAGCGTACTCTCAAAGGTCGCAACGGCGATTAGTGCAGTCATAACCCAGGCATACACTACGCTCGTGGCATTTTACGCGTGGAGTGGTCCCGCAGCTCCCGTATTGGCTGCAGGGACAATAGCAGCTGCCATCGCAGGCATCGGCGCACTTGCAGCCAAGGCAGTAGGGGCGTTTAAGGGCGTGACTGGACTCGCCACAGGTGGTATTGTGACCGGGCCCACGTTGGCAATGATGGGCGAGGGCGGCAGGCGCGAGGCCGTTATTCCGCTTGAGCGAGACAACGTGATAGCGGACAGCGTAGGCGCAGCGGTCTACGAGGCCATGGTCATGGCTCAACGCGTCGGCCAGGCCACGGGACCACAGACAAGCGACGACAGAGAGGTCGTGCTGAGAATCGACGGCACCACGCTTGCTCGGCTACTCTTGCCGGCAATGATCAAAGAGGGTCAGAGGCAGGGGTTTGATGTGATGATCCAGCCTCGGGGGGTGTCGTAGTGATTACAATTGCAGGAGTCAAAGTTGCTAGTCCGGCCGATGTAAAAATCGGCCGGTTTGATTTAACAAAGTCGAATAGGACCGCATCAGGCAAGATGACCATGGAAATCATCCGCGCAGGAGTCCGGCGGGTAGATGTGTCGTGGA
>Ga0209537_1003395_pt1 | contig 14609 bp, 14 predicted proteins | sample BioPla4DNA1_FD_187698 | JGI IMG/M metagenome (GOLD analysis project Ga0209537, IMG submission 187698) | Biogas fermentation microbial communities from Germany - Plant 4 DNA1 (SPAdes) (version 2) | ecosystem: Engineered > Bioreactor > Anaerobic > Digestate | place: Bielefeld, North...
ACCGCTTGCTGGATGCCGGTATTTCCGGGGTTGAAAACCTGGATAAGGTCAACCGCAGTGCCGTCAACGGAATGGTAATTGCCGGGATCATGCGGGTCCTCCTCTTCCTGGCCATCCTGGGCGTGGTCTCCACCGGTGCCACCCTGGATCCGGGTAACCCTCCGGCTTCCGCCTTCCAGATTGGGGCCGGAACACTGGGTTACAAATTCTTCGGCATTGTCCTGTGGTCGGCCGGTATCACCTCGGTCATCGGTGCCTCCTTTACCTCCGTTTCCTTCCTGCGCACCCTCTTTGACGTCGTCGGCCGGAATGTGAACAAGTGGATCATCGGATTTATTACCGCTTCCACCGTCCTTTTTGTAACGGTGCAGCAGCCGGTAACCCTGCTGGTCCTGGCCGGCTCCGTCAACGGTTTGATCCTGCCCTTAACCCTGGGCACCATCCTGGTGGCATCCAAGCGCAAGGATATAGTCGGCGACTATGAGCATCCCAGCTGGCTCTTAATCTTCGGTATACTGGTCACCGTTATCACCCTGTACATGGGCATCAAGTCCCTCTCGGGTATAGCTGCCCTCTGGTCTTAGTTAATGGTGTTCCTTCCCTCTGGAGGTGAAGTAGATGTACGACCAACCGCGCCTGCTCCCGGCCGGGGACAGTGCACTGGTTGTTGAGTTCGGAAACGAAATCGCACCCGAAGTCAATGCCCGGATCCGTTCCTTCACCCAGATCCTTGAGGAACAAGCCCTGGCAGGGATAGTGGAATTAGTCCCCACCTACCGTTCTGTGTTGGTCCACTATGATCCCCTGCAGATCGATCCCAGGGAACTGGAGGAAAAGATTAAAGAGCTTACCGGAAGCCTGGCGGATATAGAATTGGCGGCTCCAGAAGTGACCATGGTACCGGTTTGCTACGGGGGGGAATTTGGGCCCGACCTGGACCACGTCTGCCAGCATACAGGTCTGAGTGCTGAAGAAGTCATCCAGCTCCACACGGGCACCAATTACCTGATCTACATGCTGGGCTTCACCCCAGGCTTCTCCTACCTGGGGGGCATGGACGAAAGGCTGGCCACCCCCCGCTTGAAAACACCCCGGACCCACATCCCCGCCGGTTCCGTGGGCATTGCCGGCAAACAAACGGGCATCTACCCCATCGACAGCCCCGGCGGCTGGCAGCTCATCGGGCGCACACCCCTGAAATTGTACGATCCCTACCGGGAACCGCCCGTGCTGCTGAAGGCCGGCAACTACGTCCGCTTTGTCCCAATAACAAAAGCAGAATACGAGGAGATTGCGGCCAGCGTGGCTGCCGGCACCTATGAGGTCCAGCAGGAACCATTGACCGAGGAGGGGACTGCCCAATGACCAAGATCCTGGAAGTAATTACACCCGGGCTCCTGACCACCATTCAGGACCGGGGGCGCCACGGCTACCAGGCCTTCGGCATGCCTGTGGCCGGGGCCGTCGACGAGTTTGCCCTCCGCGTCGCCAATATCCTGGTGGGGAATCCCGAAGGAGCCGCGGCCCTGGAAATGACCCTCCTGGGTCCCAAGCTCAAGGTTCTGGCCCCGGTTAAAGTGGCCCTGACCGGGGCCGACCTTGGGGCCCGTATCAACGGAGCGGAGTTTCCCCGCTGGGAGACGGTGGCCGTAAATCCCGGCGATGAAATAAGCTTTACCGCCGCCCGGGAGGGCTGCCGGGCCTACCTGGCCGTAGCCGGGGGCATAGATGTACCGGAAGTAATGGGCAGCCGTGCCACCTATCTGAGGGGCAAGATCGGCGGCATAGATGGGCGGGCCCTCAAAGCCGGCGACGTTCTCAGCGCCGGTTCCCTGCAGGAAAGGAACCTCCCCACGGGAACCAGATTAGCCGAAGGGCTGATCCCGAAATACTCATCAGCCATAACCCTCCGGGTTATCCCCGGTCCCCAGGACGACCATTTCACAGAAGCCGGCCTGGAAACCTTCTTCCAGTCTGAATACACCGTCACCACCGAAGCCGACCGGATGGGCTACCGGCTGCAGGGTCCCACCATCGAGCACAAGGAAGGGGCCGATATCATCTCCGACGGCATCCCCCTGGGGGCCGTCCAGGTCCCCGGCCACGGCCTGCCCATCGTCATGCTGGCCGACCGGCAGACTACAGGCGGTTATCCGAAAATCGCCACCGTCTGCAGCGTCGACCTGAGCCTCATCGGCCAGGCCAAGCCCGGCGATACAGTGCGCTTTGCTACCATCGGCAGGGAGGAGGCCCTACAGCTCTTGCAGGACAGGGAAACAGCCCTCAAGAAGTGGAAGGACTCCCTGCCCAGGGCTACCGGCCGCAGCTGGAACTTCCAGATCAGCATCGCCGGTCAAAGGTTCTCCACCTATGTGGAGGAAATAAGATAAGGTTTATATGGGAGGCTTAGGCTATGAGCAAGAGAGTAGACCTGAATTCCGACGTAGGGGAAAGCTTTGGTACCTATAAATTGGGGTTGGACGAAGAGGTCTTAAAGTATGTGACTTCGGCCAATATCGCCTGCGGTTTCCATGCCGGTGATTTCATGGTCATGGAAAAGACCGTTGCCCTGGCGGTGGAAAACAATGTGGGCATCGGCGCCCACCCCGGCTTCCCCGATCTGCAGGGCTTCGGCCGGAGGCAGATGGCCCTTACCCCGGCTGAAGTTAAGAATTTGATCATCTACCAGGTGGGAGCCCTGGCGGCCTTTGCCCGGGCCGCAGGCAGGCCCCTGCAGCACGTCAAGGCCCACGGCGCCCTCTACAACATGGCAGCCAAGGACCCAGCCCTGGCCGATGCCATCGCCGCCGGCATCAAGGCCGCGGCACCCGAGGCCATTGTCCTGGCCCTGGCCGGCTCCGAGATGGTGAGGGCGGCCCAGAGGGCGGGCCTGAAGGTTGCCCAGGAGGTCTTTGCCGACCGGGGCTACACTGCCGAAGGCACCCTGGTACCCCGCTCCCAGCCCGGGGCCATGATCCACGACCCGGCAATTGCCATCCCCCGGGTGGTGCGGATGGTGAAGGAGGGCAAGGTCACAGCCGTTACAGGGGAAGATATCGACATCGCTGCCGACAGCATCTGTGTCCACGGCGACAATCCCGAAGCCATCGAATTTGTCAAGAATATCCGGAAAGCCCTGGAAGAAGCCGGTGTTGAGGTGGTTCCCCTGGCCGAGCTGTAAACGAACTTTTATTAAAGGAGGGTTTCGGCTTGGACTATCGCGATATGTCTGTGGAGGAAATCCGCCAGGCCATCAGGCGGGGTGAATTCACCTCTCCTACCCCGGGCCTGGCCCCCGGTTACGCCCAGGCCAACCTGGTAATCCTGCCCGAGAAGTACGCCTTTGACTTCCTCCTCTTCTGCCTGCGCAACCCCAAACCATGCCCGGTCCTGGACGTGACAGAACCCGGCTCTCCCGTACCCCGCCTGGCTGCCCCTAACGCGGACCTGAGAACAGACATACCCAAATACAGGGTCTGGGAAAAGGGAGAGCTCAAGGCCGAAGTGACCGATATCAGCTCCTACTGGCGCGATGACCTGGTCGCTTTTCTCCTGGGCTGCAGCTTCACCTTTGAAGCCGCCCTTTTGGGAGCAGGGATCCCCGTCCGCCATATCGAGGAAAACCGGAACGTGCCCATGTATATCACCAACATCCAATGTGTGCCGGCCGGTATCTTCCACGGCCCCATGGTGGTCAGCATGCGCCCCATCCCCCACACCCAGGTAGTGCGGGCCGTGCAGGTGACTTCCCGTTATCCCTCGGTCCACGGGGCACCGGTCCACATAGGGGAGCCGGCGGCCATCGGGATCAAGGACATCAACAACCCCGAGCTGGGCGAATCCGTCACCATCAAGCCCGGGGAAGTGCCAGTATTCTGGGCCTGCGGCTGCACGCCCCAGGCGGTGGCCATGGAGGCCAAGCCCGATTTCATGATCACCCACTCGCCGGGACACATGTTTATCACCGACCTGAAGAACGAAGAACTGGCGGCCCTGTAAACAGCCCGTCCATCCTGCACCCCCAATTCTGCCCCCTGCAGACTTGGGGGTGCTTCTATGTTCTTAAAAAGGGCAAACCTGGATTAAGTATTATTACATAATTTAGTAGTAGGATATCATGTTGACTTACGTTTGAAACAAATTATATAATAAGGGTGAAGTATTTAATAATTGTTTTTATTGCTTATATTCATCACATTTTCCCTTGCCCATTTAACCCTGCTGCACCGCCCTTCTTTAGAATAACCAGCCAAAATTATAAAGAAAAGGGGGAGTGACATGACTGAAAAGCTGGTGGAAGCCATCGTGGGAATGAGGGAGAAGGAGGCCATAGGGCTTGCCCGGGAGGCCCTGGAGGCAGGGACTGAGCCAATGGAAGTCATGGAAAGCTGCCGACGGGCTGTGGAGGAAGTTGGCAAACGGTATGAGGAGGGTGAATACTTTTTACCCGAACTTATGCTGACCGGCCAGATGCTGACCCAGATCTCCGAATTGGCCAAGGACAGGCTCAGCACAGCAGGGGCGGAGGAAAAAAGGCTGGGCAGGGTGCTGATTGGTACGGTCAAGGGCGATATCCATGATATCGGCAAAAACGTCGTCGCCTTCATGCTGGACAGCAACGGCTTCGAAGTTAAGGACCTGGGAGTAGATGTGCCGCCAGAGCGTTTCGTGGAGGCAGCCAGGGAATTCAAACCCCAGGTAGTGGGCATGAGCGCCCTGCTGACCCTGGCCTTTGACCCGATGAAGGAAACAGTACAAGCCTTCGAAGAAGCCGGACTGCGCGACCAGGTAAAAATCATGATTGGCGGGGCCCCCGTCAATGAACAGATCAAGGAATATACCGGCGCCGACGCCTGGGGTAAAGATGCTGTGGAGGCCGTTTCCCTGGCCAAGAAATGGGTAGGAGGTGTATAGGATGCTTACCGAAAACTGGGCAAGTCTGTCTCCCCGGGAGAAGTTTGAAGAGCGGTTTAAGTCCTGGATGAACCCTCCGGGAGTTGAGTTTGCCACACCGGAAGCCCGCCAGGCCTACCAGGAGCGCACCCAGAACTTAAAGGACGCGGTGGAATTAAAGAAACCCGGCCGGGTGCCTATCTGTCCCTTCATCGGCTTCTTCCCGGCCAACTACGCCGGCATCACCGCCGAAGAAGCCATGTACGATTATGAGAAGCTGGGCATGGCCTGGACGAAATACCACCAGGACTTCCAGCCCGACAGCCTGGCCAGCTCCTTTATGATCGGGCCTGCCCCCATTTTCGAGAAGCTGGACTACCGCATGTACAGGTGGCCGGGCCACGGCACACCCGCCCATACACCCTACCAGTTCATCGAAGCCGAATACATGACGGAGGATGAGTACGACCTCCTGATCAACGACCCGTCAGGTTTCTGGATGCGCCGCTACCTGCCCCGGGTCTTTGGTGTCCTCAAGGCCTGGGAAGGGCTGCCGCCCCTGACGGACATCGTGGAACTTCCCTTTGTCGGCGCCTGCGTCATCCCCTACGGCATCCCGGACATCCAGGAATCCTTTAAAACCCTGCTGGAAGCCGGCAACATGGCCCTGGAATGGATTGGCGCCATCGGGGCCATCGACGGCGGGGTAACGGCAACCCTGGGCATTCCCCCAGTGCTGGCCGGTTTCTGCAAGGCCCCCTTCGATTACCTGGCCGATACCCTGAGGGGTACCCAACCCATTATGCTGGATATGTACAGGCGGCCGGAGAAACTCTTGAAGGCCCTGGAAGTCATGATTCCCCTCAACATTGACCTGGGTGTCCGCACCGCGACCCAGAACAATGCCCCCTTCGTCTTCATGCCCCTGCACAAGGGTGCCGACGGCTTCATGTCCGACCGGGACTTCGCCCGCTTCTACTGGCCGTCCCTGAAGGCAGTATTGCTGGGCTTGATTGAAGAAGGGTTGGTCCCCTATGTCTTCGTCGAAGGCGGCTACAACACCCGGCTGGAGTACCTGGCCGACCCCGACCTGCCTGAAGGCTCCATCGTTTTCATGTTCGACACCACCGATATGGAGGCCGTAAAGAAAACCCTGGGCGGCAAGCAGTGCTTCGGCGGCAATGTCCCCGGCTCCCTCTTCCGGACCGGCAGCCCCGCCCAGGTAGAAGAATACGTCAAGAACCTGCTGGAAAAGGTGGGCCAGGACGGCGGCTTCATTCTCAGCACGGGAACAGTCATCGACGAAGCAGATCCAGAAGCCTTCAAGGCCATGTTCGAGGCCGGCCGCAAGTACGGAACCTATTAAGAAAGAGGTTTTGCCGGGATACCTATCCCGGCTTTTTTCTTTTGTTGCGGGAAAAGGAATACTAAAAAGGTGTTGACCTTGACGTTACGTAAAGGTGTATAGTAGATGCCAGAGGGGGGATTTGATGGAATACACAGTGAAAGAACTGAGCCAGATGGCCGGGGTCAGTGCCAGGACCCTCAGGTATTACGACCAGATTGGCCTTCTCAGGCCGGCCCGGGTAAATCCTTCCGGCTACCGCATCTACGGCCGGGAGGAGGTAGACAGACTCCAGCAGATCCTCTTTTACCGGGAACTGGGGGTCAAGCTGAGCAAGATAAAGGAAATTTTAGCAGCACCCTCCTTTGATGCTATTCAGGCACTGCAGGAACACCGGGAAAAACTGCTGGCCAAAAGAAAGCAATTAGATCTTCTGATTGCCAATGTGGAAAAGACCATTGCCGCAAAAGAAGGGAGGATAAATATGAAGGATCAGGAAAAATTTGAGGGCTTCAAGCAGAAGCTGATTGCAGAGAATGAGAAAAAATTCGGCATGGAAGCCCGGGAAAGGTATGGTACCGAAGCCGTGGAAGAAGCCAATAGAAAGCTAATGAAAATGACCAAGGAAGAATATGAGGAGATGACCAGCCTGGAAAGGGAAATGCGGGCAGTATTGGCAGAAGCCTTTGCGACGGGCGACCCTGCCGGCAAGCTGGCCCAGAGGGCCGCCCGGCTTCACAGGCAGTGGTTATCCTATTTCTGGCCCCACTACAGCAAGGAAGCCCACGCCGGCCTGGCCCAAATGTATGTCGACGATGATAGATTCACCGCCTATTACGACAGAGAACAGCCCGGCACAGCCGCCTTCCTGCGGGATGCCATTCTCATCTATACCGAAAAGCTGGAGGAATAAAGCAGCGGCTCCCCCAGCTGGTACCTTGGCCAGATAACTGCACAGGCGCCGGTTACCACCGGCGCCCATCCTTATTACGTACTATATACCTACCCGCCCCACTATTCCTTTATTGCCAGGCTTCTTTCGCTCATCAACCAGCGGCCGTCAGACTTGGTAAATTCAACGGTCAGCCTATAGGCCCCCATCATTTCATTTTCAGCCTCCTGGACAATTGCCCAGGTATTTTCATTAATTTGCCTCAGTTCATAGGGCTGGTCGGGAATAAGTTGGGGCGGCATGCCCTGGGGAATGATAAATAGCTTATTATCCTCCTCCAGGTAGTATTCATCGACAGCCGGCGCCACCCATTCCCGCACGGCTATTTCAGACACTGCATCCAGGAGAGCCTCCTTGCTGTCATAATCCTTTACCTGGCCCAGGACATCGGTCTCGGGCCGAAAGAAGAGGGCGAAAAACTCCTCCTCCAGGGCCAAAAATTTCTCTTCCAGTACCTCCGCCGTCTCCGGTGTCTCCGGGGCTTCCTCCCCCTCTTCTCCCTCCAGATTTTCGCTAATCTTCCCCGGCTCCTCAAGATGCCCTTGCCCGTTATCCACTTCCTCTCCCTGCTCCGGGCTATTAACACATCCCGCTGCCAAAACCAACAGCAAAACCACTGCCACAGCTAGACCGGTTCTCTTTGACAACAATTAAACCCCTCCCAAGCAAGCAGACTAAAGCCTAATGCCAGTACACTTTCTTCTTTTAGGGACGAAAAAATCCAGATTATGTTCCCACTGCCCCTGTTCCCCGGCAGTAAATTTCAGCCCTGGTTCCCTTCGCGCCGGGCAAAACAACACCCCGGTGGACAGCACCGGGGCGCGGTATGAACCTGCTCTTTATCTTCTCAGGTTGTAAAAAAACACCCTCCATCTGAAATTCCTCAACCGGCACCGGGCTCAGCTACCCTACTTAAGAAATCGAGTAAAAAGAGGATGGAGTCTACCGTCAATTTTTCACAGAGATGGGGCGGGTTATCGGGATGAAAACCCTCCGGCCTCAGCTCCCGGCACAAAAGGCTGCCGAATCTATCTTCATATTGTTCTGCCAGCCTATAGCAGAGCTTTTCTACTGCCCCGGGGCCCAACTCTTCATAATAACGGATCCCCAGATACATCAAGCCCCCCTCAACCAGCCCGCACTGGGCGCCATAACGCCCCGCCCCGTGCATGCCCACCGCAGCAGCCAGCACCTGTTCGTTAAGCTCAATACCATCAATCTCCGCCAGAATGCGCAGCACCGTTGTGGCACAGTTCCAGTCGTATTCCCAATAATACTCATGAACCCTGCTTGCCACCAGTTCGCTATGATTTATCATTATTCCTCCCTCCATTGTTCATCCACGAATTTATTCAACTTCTATTATAATAGCACCGAAGGGTAGCCAATATCTCCCACACCAAATCTCAAACTTAATTCATATTTTAGTCATCCGTAAAATGGTTTTTAAAACCGCCCTTGGTTTGTTTAATAGAGCAGAGAAGGGAATATGCTCTTCCTCTTCCCCATTGCCTATATGCAAATATTTATCCGCAACTTTAATAATCACTTGCCCAAACTCGATTGTATCTACTTTACTGCTAGGACTTAAATTTCGGTGGTTCACCCTCAATTTGATGTCTTTCCGTAGCCTTCGGATTTCCTTCCACAACCTTAGTTCAGCTTCAGATGTCAGACTCAACTCCGGAAGCTCCCGGGCCTGTTTCAACAGATACATTGTAGTATAGATATGACTCCGCACCCCGTATCCAACTGGCTTGATAGGCTCGGGAAGTTTTTCCCACCCTTTTACTGAAAACTTAACATATAGTTCTTCCCGGCCACTGGGAAGTTCCGTTATCTCCTTTCTTTTTAAAACCTCCATTTTAGCAATTGAACCATAATAGTAGATACCCGCATTGTTACCAAAAGTGCGCTCTGGTTGGTACAGGGCAACATAATCCAAATAGAAACAATCTTTTCTAATCTGCTGGTACGGTATATGGTAGAAGGAACCGGCAAGATTAGCAGTCAATTGTTTCTGATCCCTCACGACTCCCACCAGAACAGTCCGGGGACGAAATTTTTGCTCATAATACCAGGTCGAACCAACATGGGGAACAGCCCGCTCAAAGGCTGAATCAGCCGAATCGATGATTAATTCATCTAATAATTCTTCCACCAATCTAGTTTCACCAGGTAGAAAGGGAAGTCCCCCAACATTCACTGCTTCGATACTCGAAAAAAAGGTGTGGGGGTGACCATCCGTTTCTCCCGCATAATAATTTCCATTTTTATAAGGAAAGAGAATATAAGCACCAAAAACCGTTTTTTCTAGCCCACTTTCTCCAGAGGTATATAGTATTGCATCCCGATACCGGTGCATCGTATTAATATCATCCTCCTGGGGGCCGGGCTTACGGTACTTTGAATAATATGTACTACCAGGTACAGCAGGATTTAAACGGTATTTTGCATCAAATACATATTGATATTGAATATCACCCTCGGACTTTTTGATCGTAAGCATGTTGTCTGGCTGCTGGTTTGTAGTAGGTGTTCGGGTGTTATATAAATTGTTGTAGGCGAGAACTATTTCTTCTTGATTCCTGGGATTGATATAATGGATACTGGCTCGGCGCGATTTGTCTAAGCTTACTGTTAAACCAGTATGGTTTAATCTAATTAAATTGTGGCTTTCTAGGCAATATTTTTCCCGGAGTATAGAATGAATTTTAAGAAAGCACCAGTATTCGTACAGAAGGGCCAGATCTTTAAGGGAAATGCGGAAAATATCAGACTGCAAATTAAGACCTTTAAGCAGCATCAGGTAATACTTATAAACCTCCCGGTATCCGGGAGCCATTTGTAAAACCAAAGATAAATTATCCAAACGGTTGATGTCCCCCACCCGAGAGAAAAAGCCCCAGCTTCTCAGGGCATGCAATTTGTTTTTCATAGAATTAATTTCCGAAATAACAGCTGGATCAGAAGCAGAACCGGCAAGGTTATTTACATAAACCTCCTGGAAGTGATGCAGTCTATTCCAGATAGAAGTAAGCACCCATTTGACAAACTGATTTTCAAAGGTATCCATGTCTATCATTTTGCGTTTCTCAATTATTTTCCTGGGCAGATAGGACCCCGTACCCACCTTTATTCCGGTCTGAGCTTTAACTAAAAGTTGTTGGTTTTTAACCAGCCATTTCTGTGTACTGTAATCAACCCTTCTAGCCCTGTCTGCTCTGGTGACCTTCTTTTCGTTTACAACTCTATGGTGGGGATAGTTTTTAATATGCTCTACGGCCTGCAGCAGTTTTTGAAAACAATAACGGATAATACTATAAAATTCCGTCGGACTGGGTTTGGTGGTAGAAGAGACTTGCGCCCTGAAATAGGTTCTCCGCAAGAAATCAAAGGCAAGATTATACAACTCGGCTGTGACTTCACTCAATAATTGAAAATAATCGCTTCTATATTCGATCTTTGCCGGAAATACTTCTATAGTTAAGGCTAATAAAAGTTGTGACCTATTCCAAATCTCCAGCTGGGATAAACCGATATCATTATGGAAATTAATTAGCCCTGACATCACCTTTGACCGGCCCACGTAAGTTACTGCTTCCCGTATATACCTGTTCTCATGAAAAAAACGCAAACCCGTTGCACTTTTATCTTCAATGACCACCTCATAGGTCTGATTCTCAAAAAAACAAGGGAAAACCAAATCGCGAGCCCTAACAGTTCTCCTTAACCCTTCTACAAAGGGATCAAAGGCCCAAGCTTTATAGTCAATCGGGCAATCAATGGTGATTTCCGCCTTTACCCACTGCCCGGCACTATCCCGGTGTAGACTTAAAGAATCAACGGTAGGATGGATAGGTCTTCCCTTAATAGTCAGAACAAGTTCTTCCGTTTCAACCACCAATAGTTCATATTGTCTATGCCCAGAAAGATGTAAAACCATCCTCTTCAAACCTCCCCAGCATGCAAGCAATTTTTTGCGCACTCCGGGGCCATTTTGCTTCCACTGTGGCCAAAACCTTATTTGCTTCGGCGGCAACATCCAGGGTATTAGCCACAGAAACACCAGTACAAAGGAAAAAGAGACTACGCAAAATATCCATAATCTTTTGCGAGCTTCCTTGAATCCGAGGAAGGATCTTCTGGCACAGTTGCCAATCGAAGGCCTTATCCTCATCCATTAACCCAAAGGTGGAATTATAAATCATATAAAAACAGATCTCATCCCTGACCCGGTACCCAACATGAAGGTTGGCCTCCTGGAGGATATCATTTATCTCTATCAAGTACCCCACTACACTATCAACTATGGGCCGATATTCCGGTAAACATTCCTGTAAAAAACAATACTTACTTCTTAAATCCGAATTCAATATATTTACCATCTCTAGAACTCCAGCTTGTCCCCCTCCACTTTGTTCTTCACCATAATTATCCAAGGTCACATCGACAATCTCAATGGTATTTGCCCTATCTAAGAATTTTTTGCTAAAGGGATGGGTTGTTTCATCCATATTAACAGTTCCAACAAAATAAAGGTTATCGGGAATATGCAAATCGGCAAACTCTTCTCGATCTTCTGGTAAGACAAAGTCACTATCCCTAAAAATGCGGGGAGTTTGGATTCTGTCTCCAGACCAACGCCTCGTTTCCAAAAGACTGAGGAGATCGCTAAAGTAATATTCGACACGAGCTAGATTCATTTCATCTAGGCAGACGAAATAGGGATTGTTACCATCACTTAAAGCCCGCTGAATTACCCGTGTCAATACTCCCGGTTGAAATTTGCCTTCTAAATTTTTGTAACCTAGTAGATCGGTACTGTCATTCCAGTCGGGCCGCACAGGGATAAGTTCAAAGCGCCCATTATCACTTGTCGCACCCACTGCTTCGGCAAATAATTCAATGAGTTTTGTTTTTCCCGTCCCAGAAATACCCGCCAGAATTACAAAGGGCTTCGTTTTCAAAGAGAGAAAAAGATTAGCCAGCAACTCCCAAGAAAACACAAATCCTTTCTTCCTTACGTATGTATAGATACTATTGACCAAACTGGGCATACCTGCTACTCCGGTATCCACGGCCCCATTTCCCCTTTCCTTCCCTTCTTTTCTCTGAAGAATAAAATATTTATCGCCACTGGTATCGGTACCCATTTGGTCAAATACAAAAGGTCCTGCGTAATGGAATAACTCTCCCTTTTTCTCCCGGGCAAAAACATGCACCGAATAATTATCCTTACGCGAATTAATTACAGCCTTGTTGGTAGGTAGCTCGGGATCATACTTCCTTCGCCCGCTGTTTCTATCGGTTCTACCCTCCAGGTAATACTTCAGCCTCCTTCTATCGTCAGTAAGCCATTCGTTGGCATAGTTATCGCCCCCTATAGTGCAAAGAACAATTACTGCCTTTTCTCCATCATGCTCCACCGGATGAATACCTTTAACCTGATTATGACCTGATAGATAGGCTACATCCGATGCCTTTACTGCGTAACCGGGAGGAAGATTAACTAATTCGTCCCATGTCAAGTGGTTGGTGGTAAAGGTTTGATAATAATTGTACAAATGCTTATATGCCAGTTTTCTTATAGCAAATCTGGTGTTTTCATTGGTAAGCTCCGGCAGCAAATCATCCTGGAACCTCAACTCTTCCCGGTTTCCATCATAAAAAAGAAAATCCTGCAAGTATCTTACGGGATTCTCAATAACAGTCCGCCTTATCTCTATATCAGTCAATGTTGAGACAGAAAATAGGCGCAGCCCTTCCTTTTCCGGTTTTTTCCCCACCTGCAAGCGCCTTTCGTAAAAACCCTTGAAATAATTTACCACGTCGTTTAGCATAGCCTTTCCCGAAGGCCAGGCTAGATCGAGCATAGCTAATATTACCACCATCATATAAGAACTCTGGCGATTACGAAATTTTTCTTCTAGCCTTTCCAAGAGCATTGTTTCCAGCCCCTTTGCTTAGTAATTCAAGTAAAATGAAAGGAGGCCAGTCTGCAGTAAATGCCTTTCCTGCTATTGCTATAATTCTGCACTAATTTCCAAATTCCTCCATGCTCCTGCACCTTGTAAAACCCCCTTGACATCTTCCCCCTCCTCCCCTATAATGTAAATGAAGCTTTACGTTAGGTTTGCTTTACATTGAGGGGTGATGGTAATTTGGAAAACCGGGTGCGGGAGCTGCGGGAAAGGAATGGCCTGACCCAGGAGCAGCTGGCCAGCAGGGTGGGGGTTTCCCGGCAGACGATTATTTCTATTGAGACGGGAAGATACAACCCTTCCCTAGTGTTGGCCTATAAACTGGCGAAAAACTTTGGCCGCTCCATCGAGGATGTCTTTATCTTTTCCGAACTGGAAGGAGGGGAGCAGGATGAATAAACCCTTTATCAAGGAATTGCTCTGGACTAATTACCTGTTAGTCGGGGGATTTGTTTTAATTGTAATTGCCGGTAACTTGTATTACGGTACAGCTCAAACCTTCTGGAACTGGTCCTTAGGTGTACTGGCGGTACTGGCCCTGACCCTGGTGGTTAAAATAAGGCGAATCAAAGCCAGGGACAGGGATCTCGATGAACGGACACAGCTTATCCTTTACAAATCAATATACATCGGCTTTTACTTTTTCCTGGGCGCCGTCCTCTGGTATTACACCAAAGAAATGGTCCTTTACGGCCAGATCTCTACCCGGACCCTGGTAGAGCTGCTGGCAGGGGGAATAGGTTATGTAGGAAGTTACCTTTTCCTCCGCAACCGGTATTAAAGAACAGGCATTGGTCGCAGGGAAACAAAAGGGAACAAAAAAGGGCCTGGCATCCTCTCAAGTGTGTCAGGCCTTTCCTTAATCTACCCTCCAGCCCACCAATTGCACGCAGATATCTGCTTCACCTCCCCAGGGCGCAGCAGATCCGGAGCGGGGTCCGGGCAACTGTCGGGTTGAAGGGTATTCCTGGATAAGCCGCTCCTCGCTGCCGCCTACCTCCTGCCTTTTCCCCGCTAATTTCATGGCAAAAGCCGAACATTGCAATATAACTTTGCCGAATGGTGATAAGCCCCCTGAAAAGGCCGACACCCGGTGCGGATAAACACCGGGTGTCTAATTAATGGCCGGACTTCCTTTAAAGGCAGCAGGGCTGCTGGATGCTGGTTTCTAACCGGAACTGATGGGAGTGCTCCTGTTCGATGGTTGTTGTGCCGGTAAAACGGTGGATATGACCGTTTCTGACCGGTATGGGATTGCCGGTACAGGTGTTGAAGGCATGGGAATGGTGGATAGTGGTGGTAACCATTCCCAGGACGGCGTGGATATGGCCGCCGGGGGTGGGAATAGCCGGCCCGGTGCGCCCCGCCAGGTGGTGCACATGGTCCACTGCCTCGGTAGTGGGGCCAAAGAACAGATGAATGTGCTGCTGGTGAT
>Ga0209537_1003399_pt1 | contig 14598 bp, 14 predicted proteins | sample BioPla4DNA1_FD_187698 | JGI IMG/M metagenome (GOLD analysis project Ga0209537, IMG submission 187698) | Biogas fermentation microbial communities from Germany - Plant 4 DNA1 (SPAdes) (version 2) | ecosystem: Engineered > Bioreactor > Anaerobic > Digestate | place: Bielefeld, North...
GGAGCCTCACCAAAAAAGGCAGCTCTTTTTTTAAGGCGTTTCGCCAAGTCAGACAAAATGTCGCTAAACTCTGCATGGTCTAAGCAATAAATAGTTACACCGTCTCTATTACCCTTAAACTCCACCGTTTGCTTACTCATAATTTCCTCCACTGCACTAGCTGTGTCACAGATAGTTTTTCGTCAATCATTGTCAAATTCCTGCAAAACCATTACTAAAAACCACGGGAGAGTCCCGTGGCTGCTATGCTTCTTCCTCCTGGGGTGCAAAATATTCTTCAAAAATAAGTTTTGCTACAGGAACACCACCATCTCCACCAAGACCGCCGTTTTCCACAATAACAGCCAAGGCCACTTCCGGCTTTTCTGCAGGTGCATAACCAACAAATAAGCTGTGGGAGATCTTTCCCGGGCTTACTTGTGCCGAACCGGTTTTACCGGCAACCTTAACAGGCAGAGTCCGTAAAACAGAGCCGGTACCGCCGATCTCCGTTACGGCTTCCATGCCGGTGCGTACAATCTCCCAATTCTTCTCGTCATAGGGCAGAGTCTTAAGCACCTCAGGTTTGGCTTCATAAACTACTTTACCCTGACTGTTGACAGCCTTATCTACCAAATAAGGGCGGTAATGAGTACCACCATTGGCAAAAATGGCCGCGTAATTTGCCAGCTGCAGAGGCGTAATGGCATGACCCTGACCAATGGTAGCCGTTAGCACATCGCCGGGCATAAAATTGCTGCGCCGTTCCTTAGAATCAATGACCCCGGCCACCTCGCCGCGCAGATCAGTTAGTCCGGTAACTTGACCAAAACCAAAATCCTTGGCATAAGCCGCTAAACGCTCGATCCCTAAACGATAACCCATTTCATAAAAGAAAATATTGCATGATTTTTGCAGCGCCCCGACAACATTTAAACTGCCATGGGCAGTGCCGGCATAGCAGCGGCGGCGGTCGCGGCCAAAGAAGGATTTCACACCTAAACAGGTGACGCGTGAATTACCTGTAATCACACCTTCTTCCAGAGCGGCCATGGCGCCGACAAGTTTAAAAGTAGACCCTACCGGATAAGTGCCCTGGATAGCCTTGTTAACTTCCGGTTTATCGGGATCGGCTTGAATCTCATTATAATCCTGAAAAAATGTATTGGGATTAAAGGCAGGATAACTGGCTATGGCTAAAATGCCGCCTGAATTAGGGTCCAGTGCCACCACAGCACCCCTACTGGCCTGCGTATTGCCTTTTTCCCGCAAATCAGCAATCACCTGAGCCAGTGCGCGCTCAGCAATATCCTGCAGCCGTGCATCTAAAGTCAGTATCAGGTCGCTGCCGGCAACCGGTTCCGTTCGCTCTAAAACACGTACCCGATTACCGAAACGATCAGTTTCAACACGCAAAATGCCGTCCTGACCGCGCAAATACTGCTCGTATGTTGCTTCCAGTCCTGCCTGACCAATAATATCTGTAAAGCGATAGCCTTCAGCTTTCATTGCTTCATATTGATAGTCACGAATGACGCCAACATAACCTAAAACGTGCGCCGCTAAGGTCTGTAAAGGATATTCCCGGACCGGCTGCGTTTCAATAATTACACCAGGTAAATCCATCGCCCTTTCCTCCAGCTGCGCCACTATTTCCGGAGAAACATCATTGGCGATCCGAATCGGGGCAAACCTTTTATACTGCTGCTTTAATATTTTCTCCTGTATTTCCTCTTTCTCGATCCCCAGGGTCTGACTAAGATAGTCAATCACCTCAGCTGCCTTTTTGCGATCCAGATCCAGCAGAGAAACAGAAAAACCAGGCCGATTAGTGGCAAGACTGATGCCGTTGCGGTCACGTATTTCACCACGGGTTGCAGTTATGGGTAAATCGCGCAGACGGTTATTTTCTGCCTGTACCAAATAGTGATCGTATTTATATATCTGCAGCCAAGCTAAACGTGCCGTTAAAAGCAGAGCAACGAAAACAACAGCAAAAGTAAAGACACGCAGTCTTTTTTGCAGCGATTTGCTCATCGTTTCACTCACTCCTCAACCTCGCTCTCCGCAAACAGCAAACTCCGTTTTTGTATACGAAAAAGATGGGGATAAATAATTCCCATAATCAAAAAATGCATGGCAATACGGGGTAAGGTAACCTGCTGTAGATAGGTCAAAAAGGGCAGCGTCGCCGCTATTTGGAAAAGCTTTAGCAGAATTAAGCAGAGAAAATCACTGAAAAGTGTAAAAAGAGGCATTAAAACCATGGCGGACCACGTTAATTCTTTATTGATATCAGCTGCCAGTAAACCGGCTGCTGCCCCTACCAACATTTTGCTGACCGCAAAAAAGCCCAGCGGAGCGCCAAACAAAATATCCTGGCATAAACCAGCACACATGCCGACAATGGCACCCCGACGCAAATCTGCTAATAAGGCTAAAGCAACCGTGACTACCAGTAAAATGTCAGGCTGCACACCAGCCGGGCCTGCTAAGGCTAACACAGATCCCTGCAGCGCCAGGCTGATTACAAATATGACAAAAATCAAGAGCGGAGCCATCAGAAATTCTCCTCCTCAGAGTCGGCAGGTAAACCGTGCTCCGAGATAACCACAAAGACTTCCTCTAAACGATAGAAGTTGGCAGCAGGCTGCAGGCGGGCATACTGGGTAAGGCCCATTTCATCCTCTGCCGTTTCCACTACATAACCAATCAGCAGTCCCTTAGGGAAAACTCCTCCCAGTCCGGAGGAAATAACAGCATCACCGGTTTGAATATTGGCTTCACGCGGCAAATCTTTCATCCGTAGATAAGCAGCGTTCTGCGGATCATATTCTACCACACCCACTTCACCAGGTTCACGTGACCGCTGTACCAAAGCACTGACACGTCGTCGCGCATCGGTTAAAAGCTGTACCTGTGCTGAATTAGGAGCGGCTGAGAGGATGCTGCCGATGAGCCCCTCGGTTGTGATAACAGCCATGTTTTCCCTGACACCGTCTTTTGTTCCCTTATTAATAGTAATAATATTAAACCAGCTGCTGGGATCTCGCGCAATTACTTCTGCCGCAATCAGCTCATATTCACTGGCTTCACGAAGCTCCAGCATACTGCGGAGGCGGTTGTTTTCCTGGCGCAGTTCGGCAATTTTTGTCTGTAAAGCAACGGCTTCGGCTAATTGCTGACGCAGTCTGTCATTTTCCTGCTGTAAATGCCGATAATTGCTTACCGCTGCAAAAAAGCTTTCCACAGAACGGGTTAAACGTTGAAAGACCCCTTGTACAGGGGCCACAACATACCGCAGCATTTCTTCCGGCCATGCAGCACCCTGTCGGTTAGCTGTCATACCAATAAGTAAGAGCAGTACAGCGAGTGCCAGGACCAGAAAAACTACCTGTCTATTCTTCTGTTTGCGGCTATTTCTCTGAACATGCACGGGCATCACCTTTCGCATGTGCCCCGCCATGACTAATTGACTCGACGCGGGGCTAAAGCTACTCTGCGTAACAATTCTATTTCGCCCAGTGCTTTTCCTGCCCCCATTGCCACACAATCTAAGGGGTTTTCCGCGATATAAACTGGCATCCCCGTTTCTCTGGCAATGAGCTTGTCCAGACCTTCCAGCAGCGCTCCTCCGCCGGTCATGACTATGCCTTTATCCATGATATCAGCCGCCAGTTCGGGCGGAGTTTTTTCCAGCGTAATTTTTATTGCTTCTAAAATACTGGCTACGGGATCGGCTAAAGCGGAAACAATTTCATCAGCAGAGATTTCCTGCGTCTTCGGCAAACCGCTCACTAAATCACGACCGCGAATATCCATCCGCTCCGGTTCTGCAGTATCGCGAAAGGCAGTACCTATTTGGATTTTAATTTCTTCGGCTGTACGTTCACCGATCATTAAGTTATAGTTTTTCTTAATGTACTGCACAATAGACTCGTCCATTTCATCTCCGCCCACACGAATCGAACGGCTCGTGACTATCCCGCCTAAGGAAATAATCGCCACTTCCGTTGTGCCGCCGCCAATATCCACAATCATGCTGCCTGTAGGCTCTTCCACCGGCAGCCCTGCGCCAATAGCTGCAGCCATAGGTTCTTCAATTAAAAATGCTTCCTTGGCACCGGCCTGCTTTGTAGCATCAATGACTGCCCTTTTTTCCACTTCAGTGACACCGGAAGGCACACAGACTACAACCTGCGGCTTAAATATAGAAGTACGCTTATAAGCCTTATTAATAAAATGGCGCAGCATCGTTTGCGTCACGTCAAAATCAGCAATTACCCCATCTTTCATCGGGCGAATAGCAACAATATTACCAGGTGTACGCCCAATCATCCGTTTAGCTTCTTCCCCGACTTCCAACAGCATCCCGGTATCCCGCCGGATAGCGACCACAGATGGTTCACGGAGTACGATACCTTTACCTTTCACAAATACTATCGTATTGGCAGTTCCCAAATCGATGCCAATGTCGCGGGAAAAATATTTCGTTACAAAGCGCATTGGAGCGTCTCCCTTCCATCAATAAAATCAACTATTAAGTATTATATCAGTTTTACCGGTCTATACAATACACAAGTTTGTCTTTGCAAAAATTGGTTAACGGGCAATCAAACCTCTTTCCCGGAAACTTACAAAGCGGCCGTCGCCAATAACCAAATGATCCAGCACTTCAATCCCCATTAAACGTCCTGCTTCTACCAGCCTTTTTGTTACTTCCACATCTTCACGACTTGGTGTCGGATCCCCACTGGGATGATTATGTATTAAGATCACACTGGCACAGGCCTTGCGAATCGCCGGGCGAAAAACTTCGCGCGGATGGACTAAGGAAGAATTTAAGCTGCCTACAGAGATATCTTCTATGCCCAGTACTTTATTTTTCGTGTCCAGTAAGAGCACACGAAAGTGTTCCCGCAGTTTATGCCGCATCTCCTCCATCACCAACCCGGCAGCATCACCTGGTGAAGAGATTGTAACTGCTTCATAACGGGTGCGGTTAGCCAACCTTACTGCCAGCTCTGCAGCTGCCAGCAGAGTAAGTGCCTTGGCCGGCCCCAAGCCTTTGACCGACTGCAGCTCTTCCAGACTGCTGCGCGGCAGCTCTGTCAAGCCCCCTACCTTTAACAGTACTTTTTCGGCCAGCTGTACAGCCGTTTCCTGTGCCGTTCCACTCCTTAACAAAATTGCCAGCAGTTCTGCATCCGAGAGGGTGGTGATGCCGCTCACCAAAGCCCTCTCCCTAGGCCTTTCACTTGGTGGTAACTCCTTGATGGTCAGGCGCCGTGTCTTCATTGCTCCCAGCTCCTTCCCCCAATTTAATTCCTACAGCCGTTAACAGCTGCCATAGGGCAGCCAGCGGCAGACCCACCACATTAAAATAGCAGCCTTCAATTTTTTCGATAAAAACAGCTGCCTTGCCTTGAATGCCATAGCCACCGGCCTTATCATAAGGCTCCCCGGTATTTACATACCACTTGATTTCAGCCTCTGTTAATTTACGCATATGAACAGCAGTAGTCTCCACATGCGTCCGTATTAAGCCGGCAGGTTTGCTGAACACAGCCACTCCTGTCAGTACATGATGGACATTGCCCGCTAAACGCCGCAGCATGGCAGCGGCGGCTTCTTTTGTTGCCGGCTTACCTAAAAGCTCACCTTCGCTGCTGACAATGGTATCAGCGGCAATGATAATACCTTCATCTACTTTTTCCGCCACTGCCTGTCCCTTGGCACAGGCCAAGGCTAAAGCCAGTTTAGCCGGATCTGTCTCACTGCTTGTAGTTTCATCCACAGCACTGACCTGCACAGTAAAAGGCAGACCAATTTGACGCAGCAATGCAGCGCGCCGGGGAGAAGCAGAAGCAAGAATAATTCTGGTCATCAGTATTCACCTAACTGCGTTCAAGATCTGTAATTATTTTTGTGAGCGCTTTTTGACTGTACATAACAGCTAAGCCGGTAAAGAAGCCGGTAGGTAAAGCCAGCAGTAAGAGGATAGGCAGATAAAGTCTAATCAGATTGGCATTACCAATGATCGCACTAGCCACCACAACCTGCGTCGTATTATGCGCCACTGCCCCTAAGACGCTCACCGCAATTAATGATATTTTGCCTCGACGCCAGAAGTACATACCTACTGCCATGATCAGGGTGGAAACTATGGCACCGGAAAAGCTTAAATAAAAGCCAATAGCTAAAAAGGTCCCGGCAAACATACTACCTAACAGAGTCCGGCAGACAGAAACAAACATTGCTGCTCCCAAACCGTAGAGGACAAAAGTTAATAAGGTAATCACATTGGCCAAACCTAGTTTGGCCCCGGGAATAGGCATCGGGAGTGCGGACTCCACTGTATGGATCACTAGAGCAAAAGTTATCAGCATTGCCAAGTGCGTCAATTTCTTTGTCTTCATATTTTATTTTTCACCTTTCAGTTAAGCTCAGGAACAAGTTTATCTGCCATCAGTTTATCATGGAAAGAACACCACCGCAACAAATGGATAAAAAAAACAGCCAAGCAGTTTTAGCTGCTTAGCTATTATTGTTAACGAGAATGACTTGTAAAATCCCTTGCTTTACCCTGATTTCTGGCTTCACGCAGTGGGGCTATCCAGCGCCTGAGGACTGCACGCAGCGGCTGATAAAACAGATAGTCGATACTGAGCCAGCGGGGAAACTTTACGGCAAAGAAATTGAAACGATCCATTGCCCAGAATAAAACGGCGGCTAAAGCTATAATCACCAGCATGCCCTGAATGTCATGCCAGTTCCAGACATTAACTACATAAAGGTGCTCAACCTGATGCGGGTCAAAGGTAAAACCGGACAGCGCCGGGATGATCAATTTATGCAGCAGAAAATGCGGAAAGAGTCCGACAGCAACAATAATTACTCCTAAAATCAGCAGCGCTGTGTAAACAGGCCAAGTAAAACGATACTGCCTTTGATCATACTGTTCAGGCACGTCTCCCAGAAAAAGACCACGGAAGAATTTCGTAAAATAGCATAAAGTCATGGCACTGGTCAGCACAAAGATCTTTTCCGCCACCAGAAGCGGCCAGGCTTGACTATGTTCGGCGGCTTCCACCAAGGCGTGATGCAGCAATGTTTTACTGACATAACCGTTAAAGCCCGGAAGACCGCCAATGCCGGCAAAAGCAATGAGAAAAATGACGGTAATCAGTGGTACTTTCTTTGCCATACCTCTTACTACAGTAATATCCAATTCATGCGTAACCATGTAAATGGCCCCGATAACTAAGAACAAGCAGGCTTTAAAGAATGCGTGGTTGACAACATGGTACAAAGCTCCGGCAAAGCCCAGTGCCCCTGCCGGACCCAGATATGAAGCTGCACCAATGCCCATGATAATATATCCCATTTGCGAGATGGAGCTGTAAGCAAGAAGTTTTTTGGCGTGGTTTGACAATAAAGCCATGAAAGCTCCAAAAAACATGGATACAATCCCTACCCACAGCAGCAGATAACCAAAATTCATTGCCGGCAGCAGGGTAGTTAAGTTATGCAAAACTTCGGTAGGGGTAAAAATCATGTCAACAACCCGCAGGATACCATAAACACCGGTTTTGATAAACAGGGCACATAACAGAGCACTTACCGGCGCCGGTGCCACCGGGTCTACTTTCGGCAGCCAAATATGCGTCGGTGTCATTCCGGCTTTAATCCCAAAACCGATAGTAAAATAGATGAGCAGCCAGTAGGAATTAAGTCCGCTCTGCGCAATCTGATCAAAGAGTGGCTTAATTTCCAGCGTACCAACACCGGTGTACAGCTGATAAATTCCCAACAGCAGGAAAAAGCTGCCTATAATCCCCAGGTAAAGCATTCCGTTGCCCGCACTGTTAGCAGCAGGTGTATGCTCGTGCGTAACTAAAATGTGTGATAAAAATGTTACAGCTTCGTAAAAAACAAATAATGTTATCAGATCGCCTGCCAGAACAAAGCCCAGACAGCTGCCTAAGGTTGCTACTAAACAAGTAAAAAAGCGGTTCTGCTCATGCTCATGGGCCATATAAGCAGTAGCATGCAGAGTAGCCAAAAACCAAATAATTGAAATAATTGCAGCAAACACAAAACTAAATAAATCAAGACGCAGAAACAGCTTAAACTGAGCTGGCCTGAACAGAACAAACTCCACTACCCCTTCCTGCAGTAGGGGATAGCCGGACATAACAGCTGCTGCAGTTAGCAGTGTCACCAGTACGGCACAAGCATTACGCAGTTTGTCACTGTACCGGCCGCACAAATATGTTAACAGTGCACCCAGTAAGGGTATCATAATGAGAGCCAGTGGCAGCAATGAAGTCATAACTTCTGTAGTTGTCTTCACTTCCTGTGCAGCCGCATTAAGCATTTTATACTCCTCCCCTGCCTCAAGAAATCAGCAGCCAGATATGAATCTACCTTCTTTTAGTCGATCCTTATGCTTGCTGACATTCATTCTCACTACCAATTTCCGGCACAGATAAAAGGGTTATCTATACCATACTATGCTAGTGAATGTGCTAACTTTCACTTATTATTTCTGTTACAAAAAAAAGGGGAACGGGGTGCGGAGGCAGCCCTCCGCACCTCTGTTCTAAACAGCAGTATTTTTGACAATGGTATTCGCGACAATGGTATTCTGAGGACAGACTTCCACACAAATACCACAATTATCGCACAGTGACCCATCGATTACAGCGTAATTATTTTCCAAGCGAATGGCGTTTTGCGGACATTTCTTAACACAGAGGCCGCAGGCAATACAGCCGCGCGCACAAATAGAACGCACCTGCTTACCTTTATCCTGTGATCTGCAGAGTACATAAGGCTGCTCTACTGCCGTACTGACCATCTCAATAACCTGGCGTGGACATTCACAGACACAGTTACCACAGCTGATGCACAAATCAACATCAATAATCGGCAGTCCGTTTTCACCCATCGTAATGGCGTCAACAGGGCAAACTTTGACGCAGTTGCCCAAACCAACACAGCCAAAGCTGCAGGCGCTGGGTCCGCCGCTTAAGGCGATGGCTGCTTTACAGTCTTTCACGCCATGATATATATGCTTTGCTTTAACAGTATTACAGTCACCCAGACATTTTAACTGCGCCACAAAACGTTCCTGCTCCTCAGGCGCTTCCAGGCCAAGTATTTCCGCAATTTGTGCTGCTACCTTGCTGCCGCCGGGGGTACAGCCGCTGATGGGGGCACGGCCGGCTACTACTTCTTCGGCAAATTGCGCACAACCGGCACAGCCGCAGGCTCCACAGTTAGCGCCCGCTAATATTTCCTGCACCTGTTCAATTTTGGGGTCTACCTCAACAGCAAATTTCTGTGATGCAAAGGCTAACAAACTACCAAAAACTAAACCTAAACTTCCCAGACTTACAACTGCTGGTATGATCATTTACTACGCCTCCTACATCATGCCTTGGAAACCCATAAAGGCAATAGATAGTATTCCTGCAATGATTAATGCAATCGGTACGCCGCGCATAGCTTTGGGAATAAATACTAACTCTAAACGCTCACGGATGCCGGCCATAATAACTAAAGCCAAGGTGAAGCCAAGGGCTGCCGCTACACCAAACACAACTGATTCTAACAAGTTATACTCCAGCTGTACATTCAGCAGGGCTACGCCCAGCACGGCACAGTTAGTAGTGATCAGCGGCAGGAAAATACCCAGCGCCTGGTACAAGGTCGGACTTACTTTACGGATCACCAGTTCCACAAATTGGACCAAGGCGGCAATAACCAGAATAAAAACAATGGTCCGCAGGTACTGTAAATCAAATCGGAACAGAACATAATATTCCAGCAGCCAGGTCACTAAAGAAGCCATGCCCATCACAAAGGTTACAGCCATACCCATACCTAGTGAAGTTTCTACTTTTTTGGAAACACCAAGGAATGGGCAGATACCGAGAAATCTGCTCAACACAAAGTTGTTGATAAAGATCGCACCAAAGACAATTGTTAAGATACTCGTCATTATCTACCCCTCCTTACTCCCAGCCGTATTTTTGGGCTAACCCGTTAACTAATGCCATCAGTAAACCCAAGGCAATAAACGCACCCGGAGGTGAACCAAAAACTTTAAAGGGCTCATAGCCGGCGCCTAAAATATTGACGCCAAATAATGTGCCGTTGGCCACCAGTTCCCGTAAAGAACCAAGGATTGTCAGCGAAAGGGTAAAGCCCAGACCCATACCTAACCCGTCAGCCACTGAACTAAGCACCGGGTTTTTGGAGGCAAAAGCTTCAGCCCGCCCTAAAATAATACAGTTCACCACAATTAAGGGAATAAAGATACCTAACTGTGAGTGAAGGTCCGGCTGATAAGCATTAAGCAGCATATCTACCATCGTCACAAAAGTAGCAATGATAATGATATAGGCCGGAATGCGGATCTTGTCGGGGATCACTTTCCGCAAAAGCGAAATCATCAGGTTAGAGCCTACTAAAACGGCAGTAGTAGATAACCCCATACCCAGGCCATTAGCTGCCAACGTCGTTACCGCTAAAGTGGGGCACATACCAAGCACTATACGAAAGGTGGGGTTTTCTTTAAACAGGCCTTTAGTTAGTTCTTTCATTACACTCACTTTTCTTCACCCCCGTTACTGCTGCAGTGCGGCACGCACTGCATCTTTAATACCATTACTGCTGATTGTAGCACCACTGGCCGCATCCACATCTACTGTTTGTTCTTCAACAATACGCTGCGGTACTTCCGCTTTGGCCTGGTTGAAATATTCCTCCGTGTCACTGCCCGAAACTACTTCCACAGCAGTGATTTTACCGCCGGCAACCGTTACTTCTACCGTAATGGGGCCTTTCAAACCCTGACCTTCACCGGTATAAGTACCGTCCGGAATGGACGACAGTTTTAAAACAGGTGGTTTTTGCAGGGCGTCCAGCACCGCATCTTTAATGCCGTTGCTGCTGATCGTGGCACCGCTGGCCGCATCCACATCTATTTTTTGTTCTTCTACAATGCGTTTCGGTACTTCCGCTTTGGCCTGGTTGAAATATTCCTCCGTGTCACTGCCCGAAACTACTTCCACAGCAGTGATTTTACCGCCGGCAACCGTTACTTCTACCGTAATGGGGCCTTTCAAACCCTGACCTTCACCGGTATAAGTACCGTCCGCTAACTGGCTAATATCAATCGTCGGTTTAGGCGCAACCAAACCTTCGCCGAAACGCAGCAGAATTTCTTCCATTTCCTTTTTGACGCCGTTTTCCATAGCCACACTGGTAATGGTGGCACCGGAAATATTATCCACATCAAAAGAGTCATTGACCGTTTTGCCCTCAAACTGGGCACGGTAGGATTCTTCTTCAATCAGTGAACCGAGACCGGCCGTCTCTGCATGAGAGACAATGGTCAGCTTAACAAGGGTGCCTGTGCCGTCAATGGCCAGGTTAAAGCGGATGTCACCGCCATAACCGCCGGCTTTACCTTCAGCTAAAATACCGACAACTTCACCGGCAGCATTATAGCCAACGGTAGCTGTGCGGCCGTCTACCGTTTTATCTTCGGTCGTGGTCACTTCAGGGAACAGTTCCTGCATCAGAGCAATTTTCTCAGCAGCAATACGCTCCTCAATAATGGCTGAGGTGACTTGGTTAGTGTATGACAATAAACCGGCAGAAACGGCACAGATCAGCATTAAAATTAAACCTAAACGCAGTACTTCTTTCATTATTTAGTCACCTCCCCATAAACTCTGGGTAGTGTCAGGTTATCCAGCAGGGGAGTCACAGCGTTCATTAACAGAATCGCAAAGGTCACGCCCTCCGGATAGTTACCATAAAAACGAACCAGCATGGTAATCAGACCGCAGCCCATGCCGAAAATCAGCTGCCCCTTGGGGGTTACCGGGGAAGTTACCATGTCTGTTGCCATAAACAAAGCGCCCAGCATCACGCCACCGGCTAAAACATGGAACAGACCGGCACTCAGACCGCCGCCCAAAGCGGCACCCATAAGAAAGACAACACCAAGGTAGCCACCGGGAATACGCCAGTTAATATGACCTTTATAAAAAAGCCAGGCCGCCCCTAGCAGCAGAGCAAAAACACTGGTTTCCCCTAAACAGCCGGCTGTGGTTCCGGTGAAAAGCTGTAAAAAGCCGGGAGCAGTCGATGTTACCAGGGGGGTGGCGGTTGCCGTCAGGTCAACGGGAGCAAGCCAGGTGGTCATATGGCCGGCCCAGGAGACCATTAAAATTGCTCTGGCAACTAATGCCGGGTTAAAAATGTTATTACCAATGCCGCCAAAAACTTGTTTGCCAATAATAATTGCTACTGCACCACCGACAACGCACAGCCACCACGGGGGGGCCGGCGGCAGGGTCATGGCCAGCAGCAGACCGGTAACAGCGGCACTGCCGTCACCAAAAATATTCTTGTTACGTAAGATTAGTGCTTCTGTCAGCATGGCGGAAAGGGTCGTTATCACCATGGTGAGCAGAGCGGGAGTACCAAAAAAGATAACAGCAGCAATCGCAGCCGGGACTAACGCTGCCAGAACATCTACCATTACACTTTTTATCGTCTCCGGCGACTTAAGGTGCGGCGCCGGTGAAACTACTAATTGCTTATCCATTAGAGTATCCCCTCCTTTACTATTACTGCTTACTTAGCTGCGGCTGCTCGTCTTTGTTTGGCTTTTATTTCGTTTTTCGCCATGCCGATCCACTGATTAAGCGGCCGTTTGGCAGGACAAATATAGGTACAGCAGCCACAATCAATACAATCTACTGCATGATAAGTTTCGGCTATGTCGTACAGTCTTTGTTCGACAGCAGAGGCTAAAAAGAGAGGCATTAACCCCATGGGACAAACCTCGACACACTTACCGCACTTAATGCAGGGACCGATTTCATCCAATTGTACTTCTTGCTCAGTAAGGCACAAAATACCGCAGGTACCCTTTACTATCGGTATATCTTCCGGACCGGACATGGTGGGCCCCATCATCGGTCCACCCATAATCAGCTTCCGCAGATCATCGGTAAATCCGCCGCATTCTTCAATTACCTGTGTCAGCGGTGTGCCTACACGCACCAACATATTCTTGGGCTCTTTAACACCTGCGCCGGTGATTGTGACAATACGCTCAATGGAAGGCAAACCAAAGCGCACGGCATCGGCGACAGCTACACAGGTGCCGACGTTTTGCACCAAACAGCCAACTGTCGTTGATTGACAGCCGGAAGGAGTTTCCCGACCGGTTAAAACGCTGACCAATTGCTTGCCTGATCCCTGGGGATATTTAGTCGGCAGGGCATGAACTTCAATGTCGGGATCATTGGCAGCGGCTTTTCTGACTGCCTCAATGGCATCGGGCTTATTATCCTCAATACCAATTAGACCTTTTCTGGCATTAACTGCTTTCATCACCAGTTTGACACCAACGATTAAATCCTCCGGGCGTTCTAACATTAGACGATGATCACACGTCAGATACGGCTCACATTCAGCACCATTTACAACCACAAACTCAATCTTGTCAGGCGGGACCAGCTTATAGTGGCAGGGGAAAGCTGCTCCTCCCATCCCCACAACACCGGCCTCACGCACAATCTTTGGTATTGCCTCAGCCGGCAGCTGCTCCCAGTCCGGGTTCGGTTTGACGCTTTCATGCCAAGTATCCTGAAAATCATTCTCAATAAAAACAGCATTAACAAGATGTCCCTGGTTGGATTTACAGGTCCCTATTTTAATTACCTTGCCAGAAACGCTGGCATGAACAGGTGCAGATATGCTGGCATCACTGTCACCGATTTTTTGCCCCATTTTAACCTCATCACCGACAGCCACCAGTGGTTTACAGGGGGCACCGATATGCTGTGACAGCGGGATTACCGCTACTGCAGGGGGCTTGGCCGGAACAACAGGCTTCTTTTCCGTGAGATTTTTAAAATCCCCCGGATGAATGCCTCCCTTAAATGTTTTAGGGCTCATATACTGTTTCACCTCTTACTTAAATTATTAATAAAAACTTACATAACGGCCAACATTGCATAATTCGAGAAAATAATTAATAATCCTGCCCTTGTTAAATTTTTCTCATCCCTTTGCCTAAAAGAAACACTGTCACGCAAAGACCCTCAGCTTTTCGCAAAGGGAATGAGCAGGACAGCCGCCCCGGAAAGCAATGCATGGTAGTAATTGGGATAAAAAAGCAGAATTATCAACTAACACCGGCACAAAGAACAATTATCAAGGAACCGGTTTATAAACAGCAAAACAATGGGATGTTATCACTCCCATTTTACATTAACCTTCAGACCAAACTTCTCTATACAGGTGTTAACAATAGTGTACATCACAGATGCGAAAGTTGTCAAAGGCGGCGTGCCCCATTTAAGTGTATTTAGACGCTTCTGCTTTCACTGTACGCCTTTAAACAGCATTAGACACGAAAACGGTGCTGAAGCTTCACTTCAGCACCGTTTTCGTTATATCTGCTTCTCTGAAATAATTTGACTTCCGCAGCTCAATTATAGGTCTCCTACATCATGCCCTGGAAACCCATGAAGGCAATAGATAGTATTCCTGCAATGATTAATGCAATCGGTACGCCGCGCA
>Ga0209537_1003401_pt1 | contig 14590 bp, 19 predicted proteins | sample BioPla4DNA1_FD_187698 | JGI IMG/M metagenome (GOLD analysis project Ga0209537, IMG submission 187698) | Biogas fermentation microbial communities from Germany - Plant 4 DNA1 (SPAdes) (version 2) | ecosystem: Engineered > Bioreactor > Anaerobic > Digestate | place: Bielefeld, North...
TGAACTTCACAACAGTGACTTTATGGCCATTGGCCACATCACAAAAAGCCACATATGGCACACCACTTGTATCAATGGCGATTGAGGGAGACAAAGCTCCACCGGCCGAGATACCCGAGGTACCCACTACAGTCCAGGCAGTGCCATCAAACTTCATGACCGTGGCTTTATTGCCATTGCCCCCATCACAATAAATCACATAAGGTATGCCGGTCTCAGTAATGGCTATTGAAGGGCTGTCCGTTTGACCGGCCGAAAAACCCGGGTTACCGACCACCTGCCACGAGGCGTTAGTTCCCGGCCCGTCGCTGCCGCCGCCGCTGTAACCGCCCCCGCCGCCACAGCCGGCAAGGACAAAGGCTAAAATGAGCAGCACCGCCAAACCATGGAACAAGCATTTTTTCAACATCGTAATATCACTCCTGGAGTTGTTTAACTTTATAGATAAAAGACGTCACAAGTTAACTTCGTTCATTATCATGAATTCCATGCCGTTTAACTTCCATATCTTAACATTTACTTCAATTATATACTGAAGCTGGAATAATAGCAAATAACCATTAAAAAAAACAGCCTTCTGTCATAGAATGGCTGTTTTTTTATGTTGAAGCGACCGAATTATTTGCTCTCTTCCCATGGAACAGCAGGCCACTTTCCAAGCCCTTGCCTGCTCCGGCGCTTTTCACAGCTTAGGGCTTTACGCTGGCTCAAGCGGGCCGGCCCCTTCCTTAAATTAAAAACCCGCCGTTGGGGCTAATGACTTGCCCGGTGATAAAATCCGCTTTATCGGAGGCCAGGAACAAGACCAGCTCGGCCACATCCCTGGGGGCGCCCAGCACCCCCAGGGGGGTATCATTCTTTAATTCCTCAATTGTTGCCGTGTCCAAGTGGGCGTTCATCTCTGTTTGGATCACACCGGGAGCGACGCAATTGACCTGAATATTGGAGGGCCCCACCTCCTTGGCCAGTGCCTTGGTGAAACCGATGACAGCGGCCTTGGCGGCGGAGTAATGGACCTCGCAGGAGGCGCCGGTCAGTCCCCAGATGGAAGAGATGTTGATGATCTTTCCCCGCTTGCTTTGGATCATCCTGGGCAATACGCCCTGGCAGCAATGGAAGATCCCTTTGACATTGACGGCAAACATCCGGTCCCATTCTTCTCCGGTGAGATCAAGCAAGAGTTTCTGCTGGGCAACACCAGCGTTATTGACCAAGACATCGATATTGCCGAAACGGTCATAGACAAGATCCAGCATCTTGTCGACCTGGGTTTTGTCACTGACATCCGCCCGGACTTTGAGGACGCTGCAGTTTTTCGCCAGCAACCTACGGTACAAGTCTTCCGCAGCTTCTTCGCTACTATGATAATTTATGGCAACGTTATAGCCACTTTCGGCAAAGAGCGTCGCAATCTCCCGGCCAATGCCCCGTGATGCCCCTGTGACCAAGACGGTTTTTTGCACTACCGTCCCTTCCTTCCTATTTCCCCCGGGTCAAGCAGCCCGGTTTAATCGGATTTCCAGGCAGATCTCGCCTATGGTCGTGGCGATACAGCAGCTTGTTGTCAGATCATATTTTTTGTCTTCCTCAAGGTTGTCTTTTTGCACCGGCGGCAGGATATCCAGTTTCGTCTGGTTATCGGCCAGGGCAGTGATGACATGACCGCTGATGATATTGGCAATCTCCGCGATGGCGGAGGTTACAAAGGTGTCCACTTCTTCAAACTGCATGCCGCTGATGATGCTTACAATATTGAGGGAGGTGGGGACGGGGAAACGGTAAATGACCTCTCCCTGGAGGTCGCCGACAATGCCAATGGCGATATCCACTTCATTATCGCATTTGAAGTCCTCGGCGGGTCGGTCGGAGATCTCCGGGATGTTGAGCATCAAATTGAAGACGTTGCGTGTGGCATCGAGAAATGATTTATGGATTTTATCGACCATCCCCGCTCACCCCTTCCTTTTTGGCGTAGTCGGCAATGCGTTGGTCCTCGGCGGCCACATGGTTGACCAGCCAGGCCAGGAGCCTGCCGCCGAACTGTTGCATCAATTCTTCGTTATTATTATTGGCTTGTTCGTATTGCCGGGAGACTTCTTGCACATAATCGACCATACCCTTGTGCAATTGTTTATGCATTTCATAACCGGGATAACCGATGCTGATCTGGTATTCTTCTTCATCGTGGAAATGCTCGACAACGTACCTTTTCATAAACTCCAGGGTTTCGTTGAGTTTGGCGACCCTCTTATCCCAGCTTTCCTTGGACCGCAAGACCTGCAAAAAGGCCTCGACGCGCTTGAACAGCTCTTTATGCTGGGCATCGATCCGGGGCACGCCAAGTTCATACTGGTCTTTCCACAGCATGGTGCGATCATCCCTTTCGTGGTTTATTTACGACCCTTGATAACCTTAATTTTTCTCCTTAAATCTTATTTACTCCTGCAAGTCAATGCATAATCAAGCTTGCAATTTTAACAAGAAAAGCCGTCGGAACTCCTAAAAAGAGAGCTTGCCCGACAGCTTGCCTTTACCATAAACACAAGTCTATTATGGCTTATCTTTTCTTACGTGGAGGAACCTTCTTTCTTTATGCTTGGCCGCTTAGGTTAAAAGCACAAAATTATTGACAGACCTACATTTTCTAATTACTTTTTTACAAGTGCCCTTTAACTTTATATTGACATAAGATGACGATATGCAATTATAATATTACTACTATTACCTTTAGGATCATACGAGGATACTACCTTCCCCCACCCATACTCCTTATTAACCTCAATGCCATTTTCCTCAAGAATTTTGTCGTGAATTTCTTTCCGCTTCATCTCATCTTCTTCAGATATTGATTCGTCTGCATACGTTAAGTTTACAACATTTAAAAAGCCATCTTCGAAGAATAAGCTGACATAATATTCTTTTCCGTTTATTATATACTTTTTGCCTAAATATATCATTCTCATTTCACTTTGACCATTATAATAAGGTGTTTTCATAAAATCCTTGAAAGTGAAATTTGGCGACAAAGTCAATTGATCATTTATCCTAATTTAACCAGTAATTTTATCAACCATGTTTTTCCCCCTTGTGCCTGGTAAATTAAAGAAGCTTATTCATACACATAGAATCCATAAACGTTGTTACTAAATTCTCCAGCTGCAAATGTAACCACTTTACCCCCAATATTTACTTTATATATAGTTAATTCATGCTCTTGATTATATATTGGATCCAAAACGCTTACCTTTTGATTTGTATTTTCCCAACTATAGTCAAAAATATTAACTCCAAATAATTCACAATCTCCTTCAATACCTGATTTAACAAATTTCCACATAGCTACTGTAACCTCCTTAAATATCCTGACTGAATCAGTTCTTCTATTGATTGAGTAAATTGATACTGTATACCTCCACCGGGCTGACCAAACCAAGCAGCTATTTTACCTGCTTTAACATCTATCGATTTAACAACCTCATAAACATGGTACGGTCGAGCATCAGAACCGGGGGGTAATGATCGATTTTCATATGGAGTACCTTTAGGAGAAACAAATTTACCTGTTTCACCACCGTATCTATCCACAATAGTACCTGGTTTTAATGTTTCTGTTGTAGGTGCTCCATCAAAACCATTATTAGTAGGCCATTTTATATTTCCCGCTTCATCAACCCATTGAGTAGTTTTACCCGCTCCCTTACCAACCCCACTCACCTTCGGCCTTGTCATCGCATTCCCAGCCAACTTGGTATCCCTGACCGGGTCGACGTTACCAGCTTTCAATCTCTGAGCCGTGGTGATGTTCTTGCCATGGGACGGTGGCGATTGTCGAAGGGCGGTTTTGGGTTTGGCTGCCGCTGCTTCTTGCGTAGCCAGCTTCCGGTTCATAGCCACCTCGGCTCCTGCTGTCGCTGCTCTCGTTACCCCTGTTCCTCCGGCAAATGGAGCTATATAGGGAGCCCCCATCATGCCGCATAAACATACCCCTGACGCGATCATTTCTGCATTGTAATAGGCTTCAGTGCCAATGGCCTCTTTTAACGGGTTTCTCGCCTCCTGATCACTTCCCGCAAAGCCATAATATATGTCTTGCCCGCCTTCGCTAAGATCAAGTGCACCCTGTACAGTACATACTGTTCCACCAACCCCACACGCAACCATCACTCCTGCAGCGGCTAATATAATGGGCCATGATGTGGCACTGACTAAAACTCCTAATGCCATACCAGCTACTTTCAGCGCACCAATACCTATCCATAGCAACAACCCACCGTTAACAGCCTTAGAACCCCCCTCCCACAACAACCGGTCCCAATTGATTGACCATTGTCCATCATGAACAATCGAGATGGTCCCGCCCGTAAAGCACGCAACCTGTGAGATATTCAGCAAAGCTGGGGCGCCATCCACCAATGTATCATTTTTTCCCTTGATCCATGGCATAGCGATGCTTGGCATACAAGCTGCATCCCGAATCAGGCAATGGCCGAAAGGCATGATATTAACTAACGGCTTGTAATCCATAATATTCGCCTGACGCCTGCCGAGAATCTTCACAGACTTTCTTCCCGGTGTCCGCAACTTACTCTTGGAACTCCCCTATTTACATTGCAAGGTCGCCCCTTCCACCACATAACTATACTTTTGACCTTCATCGGTTATTTTCTCTATCTTCTCCTTTTTATCCACTTAACCTCCTCCTTCAGGAGAATGCCTATATGGGGTTAAGAACTCAAACGTCACACATTACACTTTTGTAGATTTATTTTACTGATTTCTGAAAATTCCTCCTGTTCTTTAAAACAATCTATTGCACCAAAATCATCCACACTTTACCCAATTACCTCTTCACTCCAAAATTATGATTAGCAAATGGGTGCAGGGTGATTTTGATTATCCATAGAACGATTTAATCCAATGTATAACTAATCTGGCTCGACAGGCAGAAGGTATGTAATAGGCAATTTTGTTTAAAAGCAAAACAAAAAATGGGCTTCCCCAATGGCAGGAATTGTTATGACAAGTCTTTGCCTGCTTATCGGGGAAAAGAGCAAGCCTATGGGACAAAATTCGACAGTTGCAACTGCCGGTTTTTGGGCAATTAATTTTGATTTAAGCAAAAACAAAGAAAAGGAAATCGGCACGAAGACCATGATAGTGAGAATCCTGCTAATGGCGACAGTTATCTTAGGACTTTTCACGGCAACTACAGCCTGTGGAGCTTAAGGAGACCGGATTTATAGAAAAAATACGATCAAAGTTTATTGGGACACGGTCATGAATCCGCTGGTAAAAGCCAGGCACTTGGCGACCTTTAACCTGTCGGTAGCCGCCAGCGACAGTGAAGTCATGGGCAGCCTGGGTTTCGCCTGCAAATTTGAGAAGGGTAACCGGCAGAATACGAAGGAAGAAAAATTGCCGGCAGATCCAATTTGCCGGCAATAACTGAAAGTATACTTAGCTCTCGCCTACAAAGCTATTTCCAGTAGGATTGGCGTGTGATCTTGCCTGGGCCCCGAATCAAGCATTTCCGATTTGATTACCTTATCGGCGATCCTGTTACTCACCAGCCAGTAATCAATTCTCCACCCCGAATTATTGATTTTACTTGTTTTAATCCGCTGGGACCACCACGTATACCTGCCCGGCACATCACCGTGGAGATGGCGAAAGGTGTCGGTAAATCCTTTGGCCAACAGATTGGTGAAACCTTGACGTTCTTCATCAGTAAAGCCGGCCGAACGGTGGTTGCTCTCCGGATGGGCCAAATCGATTTCTTGATGGGCCACGTTAAAATCCCCGGCGGCAACCACCGGCTTCTTCTTATCAAGTTCGGCCAGATAATCGGCATATTTTATGTCCCAAATCTGCCGATCGGCCAAACGATTCAGTTCTTCCCCCGCATTGGGCGTATAAACCTGCGTTAAGAAGAAATCAGCAAATTCCAGGGTGATGATGCGGCCTTCCGCATCCATGGTGCCCGGTGCGCCAATGGCCGGAAAAGTCACAGCCGGTTTTAGATCATTCTTATATAAAAACATGGTACCCGCATAACCCTTACGCGCCGGTTCTACTGAGCTGTTCCAGACAATTTCATAATCGGGAAACTTCTCCCGCAAAATTTCCCAATGCTTTTTGGTCGGACCATCACAAGGCAATTTTGTTTCCTGCAAGGCAATCACATCAGGATCGTGTTCAATAATCATCTGCAATACCTTCTGCGATAACAAAGCCCGTGCTGAATCTCCCACTAATGTCGCATTGAGTGAATCAATATTCCAGGAAATAAACTTCAATGTCTTCCCTCCCATTCTTGTTTAATGCGATTATGCCGTTGATGGAATTGATGCCTTCAGGCCATGCCAGGAACCAAAACAGCCTGCTCCTGCATAGAAAACGGAAGCAGCCTTTATCTCATTATTAGCTTCTTTACCCAATTAAATAAATGCTCCAACATTAGATTCAAATTCTACCGCAGCACCGTTTTTCAGAGCAATTAACTCATTTAATATCTCTTTCTCTATATAATCTCATATAATCACATTAGCCAAATTAAACCTTCTTGATTGGAAGAATCGCATATCGTCCATACTTCACAGGCTCCCCATAACAAAAGGAAACCGGCGTTTTAAACAGTGGTCCATTGGATACAAAGGTATGGTATTCGCCATTTTCTCCGCAGGCATCTGCTCCTTCCGCAATGATCGAAGAAACTGTTTCAGGCGACAATGTCCTGCCAAGGTACCTCTCACTTAGCCTTTCTGTATCCACGACAATAATGTTTGCGGTAAATCCGTTTTCAATAAATTCATCCACCAATGCCTTCCTTTCTTCTTGCCAAAGTGGGAAAAAGGCTTCGATCCCCACTGCATCACAACGGGCAGTACACCATTGCAAGTGTTCCTCAAGATCGATATCACCAAAGACACAAACCTCAACACCATTTTCCTTCTGTGCTTTAAGTTCCTTTTCGAAATTCGCCACATAATCCTTTTCAGAGGTCTTAATCAACTTAATCGGTATACCCAGTGAAGCTGACACCTCGTTCAACAAATCATTAGGAATACCATGGAACCAGGAGCGTTCCATGGCGATATTATAGGTGATAATCAGTGAAGCTGGTTTCATTCCAAGCTTTATCGCCCTGTAAATTGCAAGAATGCTATCCTTTCCGCCGCTGTAAGATGCAACGAAGCTTTTGCCACTAAATGTCTTGATCACTAAACCATCTCCATTAAATTAGCCAATTCACTCAATTTATTGCCTGCAACGCGATAAACTGTCCAGTCTTTCATAGGCCCAGCGCCTGTTGATAATAAGCTTTTACTGTTCGTTGGCGTATTCATACCGCTGTCAATAAGTAGTGCCTTTTTTGTCCCGGTCAGTAAGAAAAACCGTACTCCGTTATCCGCGATCCGCCAGTTAGTAGCGTTTCTGATGCAGTACAGCGCAGGAAGATCCCGCTTTAGCACCTTGTCGACCACATCCTCGCGCATGATCTGCTGTGCCATGAGATCACTGCTCGACAGCGCCAGTTCCGGAAATCCACCCACCTGCAGATAACGAACAAAACCTTTCTACTTTTTTATTTCCACGACCCGCCGGCCATGGCAAGCCGGAAATAAGCCTGGAACTGGTTAAAAAAACCTCTGATATGTCCCGGAAAAAACACAACGAAGGTATAATCCACGCGTGCGACTTTCTATTTAAGAACCTGCTTCGCCATACTCTACCACAAATCTACAGGCTTTTTTCTTCCTCCACAAAGATGATACGTCCCTGGGGCTCGGCATACTCCTGGCCGATGACCCCGCCCAGTCCTTCGGTTATGTAGGTAATTAGGACTTGATTGTCCAGCATAACACAGTCCTGGGTAAGGACATTGTCGGCAAACATGGTATAACCATCGCCCATATTCTGGAGCATGTAATTGTGGCAGGCGACAGTATAAGTTTTGCCCAAATCCAGCGACTCATCTCCGACATAAACGTTCTTGACGCGGTACTCGCCGCTAACCCCAACGAACATGCCGTTCTCATCCATCACCACACTGGAATCAATGTACGTGTGGACCTCGAAACGAAGGCCCGAGGGGCAAAGCCAGCCGCCAAACTCCGCCGGCCAGGCATGTACGCTAAACTCCAGAGCATCCAGAATCTCTTGGCCGGTGGCCTCACAGACGCACAGCATGTTGCCGAAGGGATGAATTTTTATAATATCCTCCCTTGTCACATCCCCTTTGCGCAGATCGCTCCGGATGCCGCCGCCATTTATAAAGGCAATATCCGCCCCCGAAATATAGCGATAGGCATCGGCGCAGAGGTCGCCCAGGGCCGTCTCCTGGTTCCGGACAAGCCGCACATTGGTGGCCGGGTCTTTTGTCAGGAGATCTACTTTGCTTGTGGCAACAACCTCGGCCAGGGCCGCCTTAAGTTCCTCCTTTGCCCTTTGACAGGCCTCGTTCATCACCGACTCCAGGCCCAAAACTGCCACGGCATTCTCTTCCTTCTCCCACTTGTAAAGGCCGGTGCTGATCTCACCTGCCGGTGTAATGCGCACATAACCGACGGCTTCCAACTTGGTCCCGCAGGCTGAGCGCAAAACCTTCTTGCCAGCTTTATTTTTCATTGCGACTTGATCAAGGTCATGGCTGTGGCCGTCAAGGAGCACATCAATGCCGGTGGTGTTAGCCAGCACATCTGCGTACGTGTAAGGCTTGTCTTCGGCTACGTTGCCAAGATGGGCCATGGCGATAACATAGTCGGCGCCGTCGGCCCTGGCAGCGTCCACCGCCTTCTGCACAGCCGCATACAAGTCTTTCCCATCATTGCCCTGGCAAAAACCATAGATGTAGTTGCCATCCTTGTCCATGAAGTACTTCGGTGTGGAGCTTCTCAGCGCCCAAGGCGTGGTAATGCCGATAAAGGCAAGCCTGGTCCCGGCAATCTCCTTGAGCACATAGGGGTCAAAGACCAGCTTTCCCAGTTTGGTAAAGTTGCAACTGATATATGGGAAATCCGCCAGCGCCACCAGTTCCATCAGCCGCTCCATGCCGTAGTCAAACTCGTGATTGCCGATGGTAGCAATATCATAACCCAATGTATTCATGAGCTCGATGATTGCCCGGCCGCTGGTCACCGTCGCCAGCGGTTCGCCCTGGATAGCATCGCCGTTGTCAACCAGGAGGACGTGGTTGCCCTCGGCCATAAGCTGCCTGCGGAGCACATCCACGCCGCTATAGGTCCAGCCGCTGTCGATGCCAGCGTGCACATCGCTGGTAAAGAGGATCACAATGTCCTTTTTCTGCCCTGCTTTATCCGCCTTTGCCGCCACAGGTGCGGGCTGGGCAGTTTTTCCTGCGGATACAGTGGATTTACCGTATGCCGTAAGACTAAACAACAAACATAAGCCTAAAACCAACACTGTTAATCTTTTCATCTTCGTCACCTTCATACCAGTTTACTTGAGATTGATTATGGCAAGCAAAGAAACCAGGCCGCGGTACTCAGCCCGGCCTGGTCCGCTTAATGATCGCTTTCCTCTTTATGTTTGTTTTTCTTTTCCACCACCAAAGCAATTACAATGGTAAGCAAAATTCCACCCCAGACAGTTCCCAGTCCGATCACCATCATGATGATTGCACCTGTAGACATCTTGAGCCCTCCGCTTATTATTCACTTACGCCTTTTGCCCATTTCCGCCTGTTAAAGACAACAGCTGCACCAATCATAAGGGGGTGCGGACATTTTTTGGGACTTGGTTTATGCTACTAGACCAAGACTTCGTCTATAAACCAAGGGGCTCATACCCGCCAAGAACAAGGATTAATAATATTGCCATCAATATCTAAACATAATCCTTTTCCAAAGGTATTCCATCCTTTGGTAACTCCCAGCATATTAATTCCATTCCTGCCGCACAGATTCCGGACACATTTAGCGCCGATGGCTCAGGAAATTTCCCTAAGCGGAACAGCTTTTCTGCCTGTTTAAGGAATAACCCGTCTTAAGCTTGAGATAAAGAATTGCCAGCAAGTCGGAGACTATTAGAATTGCGGCAGACATGAGCACAATCACCCAAAGATCCAAAGGCCCGGCAATGAGCTGGCGGATAATGCCCAAGATGATCCAGTGTATGACATAGATCTCCGTCACATTACTGCTCCAGCGTTTCAAGGTAGTAAAACGGCAACTCTTGAAAAAGAGCGTGACAAAATACAACAGGCTGATCCAGAAAAGGGAAAAGACTGTAAAGACAATATTCCCGAAGAGGTCCTGGTGGTAATAGTGCTGTTGATACTGTTCGCCGAAGGCGCCAAAGTCAATCCTATAATTGTAGCAGAGGATGATTAGGGGAATTAGGCCAAGGACGTTCAGGATCAAGAGCCGCCGGTACATACTTGTTTTATCGGCGCAGTGTATGAGGAAAAGCCCGAAGATATAGCCGGCAACGGGGAAGAAGATCCATGAAAAGAACGGGAACCATGCCTTCTCCCAGGTCCCCCAAAGCAGCCCGGCCACCGCGTCAAGGCCAAAGATTCCTGTTGATCTTTCACCCAGGATTGCCCCTATGGTGTTACAGGCAAGCGTCAAAGAGACAAGCTGCCATGGTTTTAACTTCAGCTTTACCGCCAGGGAAAAGAATAAAAAGGCGAGTCCGGCAAACTGGAGAATATCGGCCCCCAGCATCTCCAGGAAGCCCTCTCTCAGAATCTCCGCCTCACCTTTGATCAGGCAACTTATATATGAGGGAATCAGATCGCGGCACAACCCCAAGGCATAGGCTAAAATCAAGATAATAACGCCCCTTTTTAACAAAAAAGGGGCGGAAGTTCTCTTGGAATAAGCGATCCCAACTCCAAGCAGCAGCATGAAGACGGGTGCTGCCGTCGGGGCGCCGAGGAAGGAAATAATGTGCGTAGAGAGGGTGTTCGGGAAGGGATACTCGGTAAACAGCTCAAAGATATGGACCAGAACCATAAAGGCAATGGCCAGGCCCCTTGCCACATCAAGTTCCACTTGTCTGCCGCTGTTGACCTTTTCAGGAGAAAGGATATTCACCATACTCTTCCCCCTTCTTAGAAGATTTACTTATTGTATCGGCAGACAGTGAATCTTGGAAAAGTTCTAATTTCCATAGATTGTGTCTAGTTTAGTTCGCAACTTCCATTAGGACCCCCAAATGCAATAAGCTGCTTTATGTATGGTTAAGCTTTGTTGAAGGATGTCTTCGTTAATATAGCATCTTAATGTTTCCCAATCATCGGCATGCTCATTTGACAGCGCCACTAAAGAATGACCAGCATCGGGTCCGGTTCCCCTAAATAGCAAAAACACATAAAGTCCCATGCAATACCTAAATAAGACAAAAGGCGGCTCTGCATGAGGTACAGAACCGCCTATCTGCTGCTGTTTATTTTTTCTTGAATAGCGCAGCCTTTACAACGCCCTTCGGGTCTTTCACCAGCAGGATGATGAGCCAAATGATAAGGCCTAGAGCCACAACAGACAACCCAAGATAAAAATCATGAAGCATATCGATGGGAGCAGGGGTGAAGTACGCGGCTCCAAGTTCGGCATACTCAAAAATTGCATCAATAAGCCACATAAGGGAAGCACCCCAATACATCCAGCAGAGAGGACCAACTTTCATCTCATTTTTGGGAGCACTCTTGTACCAGATGATTGTGCAGATGATTGCCGCAAATACTGTTGTTAACAGGGTCACTTTTATTGGCCCTCCTCTGTAAGTTCGGGAGCACAAAGTGCTCTCTTTTCAACAACAGAGGAAACAGCGAGCATACCAACCCACACAGCTGTAACGAGCACTGCCATCATTACACCAACGCTCCCCATTTCTGCCAGCATTTCGGCGGTTTCACCATTTTTGACCGCAGTCAGAAAAGGGAAGAACGGGACAACTTCGCCATGCCACACATGCTCAAAAGCAAGAAGGGCGGAACCACCCCAGAGCAGTTTATTCAGCCAACCGAGTTTGGTGGAAAACGGGATCTTTGTTACTTCTTCCACGGAGCCATCGGAAAGGGAAAGCTTAACAGACTCTTCTTTTTCCTTGGATTTCATCACCTTTGCAGCGACCGTATTGATGATTGCTTCAGCAGTCGGAACAAGAAAACAAGCCATAATTATGTACCTCCTACTATTTCAGGTGGCGGTATGCGAAAAAGAAGGCATATCATTTCTCATCTGAGAAATCGCATACCTTCCTGGCACACATAATCCACCCCTGTTATCGTTAATCTTTCGTCTGCATTTTAGACACTTCGTCCCTGTTCGGCTTCCTACTAAGATAAGTGTATATTACCACTTTTCTGCTATATCGTCAATATTGTTAGTCTGAAAAGCAGGGCAGTCAAAACAAAAATCTCGTTTAACAATATGAAAAAGTCCATTATTTATGCCATTGTCACCTCAGCCAGAACAGCCGAGAGAAAGGATCAATGTTATGAAATTCTTCATCTGCAGGAAAGAATACTGCAGATGCAGGATCAAATTCTGTCGATGCAAGGAACAAGTAATTTTCTTAATTTATATTTTTTAAAGGTTATTTTTAAATTATCAAGAATAGTTCCCACCAAAAACCCATGAAAGGTGGGAACAAATGAGCGACTGCAGCTATCGCATGACCATCTCCGGTAGTGGCGAAGGCCTGGCGTCGCTAATTATCAGCAAGGTCAGCCACTTCCCCGCGGCAGGGCTTGCCATCATTATCGGCAGGGTTGCTCCGGGCGACACCGCGCTTATGGCCTGGGCCACCAAGCACCGGAAGCGCCGACCGGTTGCCCGGGACGATGTGGAGTTGGAGATTGTTTATGGCAATCAGACAACGCGGAAAATCTCCATTAAAAAAGCGGCGGTCCTGGGTTACACCGAGACCTACGACGCCGCTGACGGCCTGGGCCGCTTTGAGTTGGTCATCCAGCAACATTGTTTCGGGGATAAGGAACATTGCTATGTGCCGGTTCCGCAAAAGGACGGCAGCCTGCTGCATGTAGTCTACCGCTTGGACCTCCTCTGTCTGGACTTCTTGGATGAACTGGCTGGACTCAAAAGGGCACCCGGGAGTAGCATCACCCATCCCTTTGCTGACAACGAGTGGAGTCAGCCCCCCGCCCTGCCGCAATGTTTGCACTTCCCAACGGACTGGGCAATTCCCTTGAGCATCAGCTTTAACCTGATCCGCTGGGACCGGGAGACCGTCCACGGCCAGCTGGAACTGGACTTAACCACCGATATCGGCCACAAGTTGCTGGGTAGCAGCTACAATGTTATCCAGGACCGCATCGGCCAACTGATTGCCGATGGATACAGAACAAAAGACGTTCTGCTTGAAAAACGCAGCCAGACAGTGGGGAGAAAAACGGTCAAGTGTGACTTAGCCGAGTGGTACCAGGTCTCCACTAATGAAAAGAGGATGAAAGTAGCCGCCCCGCGAATAAAACTGGAGTACAACAACATTCGTCCCAAAACGACCAAAGGCTCCGGCATCCCCGGCGCCCTCGAATTTGTCAAAGCTGCCCCAGCCGCCGCCGCAACTGCACAGGCAGAAGCCGCACTAGTGGCGGAGACAGTTTTAAACAATGTCCCTGAGGAAACTGTTAAAGCTCAAAACCCTTTACCTAACTTTGAAAACGCAAAAATCGACTCAAGAAAGTTAACTGAATATGCACTTAACCCAGATCATCCAATAGGACAAAATAAAGCAAAAGTTTTTAAAAGTGCTTTAGGATATAATAAATCAAATGCAAATTTACTTATTAAGCAAATATATGATAAACTACCTCAAAGCGAGGCTATCGTTGGTAAACTGGACCAATATGGTCAACGATATACGATGGACATGTTAATAACAGGCGTAAACGGTAATACAGCTATTGTTAGAACAGGGTGGATTATTAAACCAGGGTCTGATACACCCGAATTAACAACATTATATGTAAAGTAGGTGCTGTGATGAAGTTCAATGAATTCGATACTGTAATGTTATTAAGGGATTATCCTGCTGATGGGTTAAAGAAAGGTGATATAGGAGCAATTTTAATGGTTTATACAGAACCTAATGAAGCATATGAGGTAGAATTTGTTGATAATGATGGCACAACTAAGGCGGTAATCACTCTTCTTCCTGATGAAGTTAAAAAGGTACGATAAACAGTACAAAAAATACATTGGCTTGTTGAGCATTACCGAAATCCTTGAGACAAAAAAGGTAACAAATAATTCTTTCACGACTCCAGCAGGGCCTTGATGATGGCAAGGCGCTAGAGCCTAGCAGCGCTAATTATCTTAAAGAAGCGGCAGCATAAAAAGAGCAAAAAAGAACAATTAACTTAGTTCTATTTAAAACAGCATAAGAGGCCGTCTGACCTTTTCCCGTTATAGTGGACACAAAATAGTTAGGGTATTCTCCGGATTTCTTAAAGTAGCATGAAATCACGCTACTGACTTCTTAAAATACAGCCGGCCAAATTCCTCCGGGGATAAATAACCAAGCGCCTGATGACGCCGTTTACGGTTGTAAAAGCATTCGATGTACCAGTTCCCAAAGTTTATCAAGACCACACATACCT
>Ga0209537_1003407_pt1 | contig 14579 bp, 13 predicted proteins | sample BioPla4DNA1_FD_187698 | JGI IMG/M metagenome (GOLD analysis project Ga0209537, IMG submission 187698) | Biogas fermentation microbial communities from Germany - Plant 4 DNA1 (SPAdes) (version 2) | ecosystem: Engineered > Bioreactor > Anaerobic > Digestate | place: Bielefeld, North...
AAAATATTAAAAAATTTATATGAACAGCTCACTAAGTATTGAATGTCTAAGTTAGAAATTTAAAACAACTTCTATTTAAGTAAAGATAGATTTAACTTATCTATCTTTAACTTTGTTGACATTCTACTTCTATAAATTTATAATTAAAGTTATGTTTATTATTCTATTAATTTTTGTTTCATCATAAAATGAACATAAATAAATTAATAAGTCAAAAATAACAAGAGGTAATAGGAAATTCTAATGAATTTCCTATTGCTTTGAAGTGAGGTCATATGATTAGATTTTATAAAAATTTGTTAAATACTTTAATTATAATTTTTGTTACTCTTTATCCCATTTTGCCTAGCTATGGTAATAATAATCCAGATAATATATTACATTTAATATTTGTTGTACAAGCTTTAGGAATTATTTTTATCCCATTAGAGAGAAATTATTATATTAATGTTATGAGAAATATAAAGAAAGATAAAATTTTTCTTTCTTTACTAATGCTAAATGTTTTGATGTATTCCTCTAGTTTAATTTCAGTTGATAGGGAAATGACCCTTGGAGCTAGTACTAAATTTTCTATGTATATTTGTGTTTATTATAATATTGCCTACAATTTAAGAGGAAAAAAAATATATAAGATCTTATTAACTTCCTTTGTAGGGGTAGCTGTATTATCTAGCATTTTTTCAATATACCAGGCCTATGAAAATTTGCATTTTGATAAACATATAGGGGCTGAAAATAGGATTTCATCATTTTTAGAAAATTCTAATATATTAGGTTTATATGCTGTATTAGCTATATTTATAGTAATAATGCTGTTTTTGAATAGTAAAAATAAATATCAAAAGATTTGTTTTTCAACTTTTTCCATTTTGCTTATAGTAAATATTATATTATCTCAGTCCAGGAATGCCTTGTTGGCATTGGTATTTGGGAGTATTCTTCTGTCAATACTTTATAATAAGAAGTTACTGCTACCTTCTTCTATAATATTAAGCACATTACTGGTATTACCTATTAGTAGAACAAGAATATTAGATATTCTTAGTACTAATCAAAATATTAGTAGAATAAAAATATGGAAAATAACGAATTTAATTATAAAAGACCATTCCCTATTTGGGGTAGGATATGATACCTATTCAGCTGTTTATCCTGATTACGTAACAACTTATAATGATTTAATGATACGTAATGATTATATAGCTTATCATCCTCATAATGTATTTTTAAAATTTCAAAGTGAATTAGGTATTCCTGGAACAATATTTTTTGTACTCTTTATTGTATTAACTTTATACAATTTATACAAAAATATAAAACTATCCAAAAGTTCTAAAGAAAAAGCTATTATAATTGGGACAATAGTTTCCTTTTTATGCTTCCTTTTCATGAATGTAGTAGATAGCTACTTTAATTCACCAAAAGCCATAATTACCCTATGTGTAGTTTTAGGAATTTCAAACTTTTGTTCAAATAAAAAAGTTAAAGAACCATTTGAAAAATACTTTTCAAGTGGTTCTTTTATTACATCATCTCAAAATCTGATAGACTATATATAATTTTACCTATAACATCTTCCTTATAATTTATTACTCCTAAGTTTGGATTTCTTGAATCAGAAGAATGATTTCTATTGTATCCCATAACAAATATTTCATTCTTCTCTAAAGTTATGTCTATATGATAATTTCCTGCAACTAGTTCTTCGTTGTTAATATAATCTTCTGTTAATAAATCTCCATTTATATATACTTTATCATCTGTTATAACAATACGATCTCCAGGGGTACCTATTACCCTTTTAACAATTGTATCTTCGTTAAAATCATCATTTACTTTTATTATTACTATATCCTTATACTTAGGCGCTTGTTTAACATATGCTCCCTTATATAAAATCAATATATCCCCATTTTCTAGAGTTTTTCTCATAGAGTTTCCTACAACTATCACTGGTACAAATGCTCTTGAGATTAAAAATAAACTCATCAAAGTTACTAAAGCTATTTGGGATATCTCTTTTAATGATAATTTAGCAAAAAAACCTTCCACAGTTCTATTAAATCTTTTTAATTCCAACATTTCATTCCCTTATAAAGCAAATTTCTACTTGCTATATAATATGCAAATAATAAACCTAGTGATATAATTTGCCACAAAATGTAATAAGGCTAACTTTGCTCCAAATACTAGATTAAGGCTGCCCCATTAAAATATAAAAGGGATAACTAAGCTTATATAATATCTCCCTCCTATATGCATTTTAATTAGGAATTTACAATTGCCTATAAAAAAAGATTTTATATGACTTACTCATATAAAATCCTTCTTAATTGTTTATTTTAAATTGTGAATTGATTTAAAAAAATTCTATTTTTCTAAATCCACGTCCCAGTCTCTATTTACTAAATAGTTCATAAATGGCTCTCTTAATTCTTCTCTTTTTAGAGCAAATTCAACTGTTGCTTGTAAGAAACCTAGTTTATCTCCAACATCATATCTTTTACCTTCAAAGTTATATGCATACATAGCTTCTTGAGAAATTAATGTTTCAAGTGCATCTGTAAGCTGTATTTCTCCACCCTTTCCAGGTTTTGTTTCTTCTAATATATTAAAGATCTGTGGAGTTATTATATATCTACCTAAAATAGCTACATTACTTGGTGTTTCTTCTATCGCTGGTTTTTCAACTAAATTTTTAACCTTATATACTCTATCTTCTATATGAAGTCCATCTACTATTCCATATTTATTAACATCATCTTTAGGAACTGTTTGAACTCCTAATATTGAAGTTTTATATTCATCATAGCAATCCATTAATTGCTTTAAGCAAGGAACTTCTGAGTCTACCACATCGTCTCCTAATAAAACTGCAAAAGGCTCATCTCCTACAAAGGCTCTTGCACATAAAATTGCATGGCCTAAACCTTTTGGTTCCTTTTGTCTAATATAATGTATATCTGCTATATCTGATATTTCTTTTACCATTTCTAGCATTTCATCTTTGTTGCTTTTTTCTAGTTCTAATTCTAGTTCAACAGATCTATCAAAATGATCTTCTATACATTTTTTATTTCTACCAGTTACTATAAGGATTTCCTCTATTCCAGATGCTACAGCTTCTTCTATAATATATTGAATAGTTGGCTTATCAACTATTGGAAGCATTTCCTTTGGCTGTGCTTTAGTTGCTGGTAAAAATCTAGTTCCTAGCCCAGCTGCTGGTATAATAGCTTTTCTTACTTTCATAAATATCCCTCTCAATCAAATTAATTTACATAATCATAACAAGTACATTATAGCACCAATTTATATACTTTTACAAATTTTATACAAATTTTTTATGAAAATTATCTAATTTTCTTAATAAAGTCTATAAATTTATCATGATTTACTGCAAAATTACCTGAAACCTTGCTTCCATCCTCTAAATTCTTTGTAACAACTGACCCTAAACTTATACTTACTTTATTTCCAAGATTTAATCCATTTGATATAACAGCGCCAAGACCTACCCAAGAATCATCCCCAATTACCGTTCTACCTCCAAAGGTTGTTCTTGAGGCTATTAAACATCTTTCCCCTACTTTTACTCCATGTTCAATATGAACTAAATTATCTAATTTTGAGTAATCTCCTATAATAGTATTATCCCAAGGATAGAGAGCCTTATCAATGCAAGCATTATATTGAATTTCTACATTGTTTCCAATTATAACACCACCACAATGCTTTACATTCATTATTATTCCATCAACTCTTTTATATTCATAACCTTCTCCACCAATAACTACACCTGCTCTTATTATAGAATTATCTCCAATAACAGTATTTTCTCTTATAACAGCAAATTCTTCTATTTTAACATTATTACCTATTTTAACATTTTTCTTGCTTATAGAAGCTAATTTACTTATTTCACAGTTTTCTCCTATTTCTGTATCAAAATCTTTTCTTTTATATTCTTCCATAGTAGAAAGCTTATTATGTAGCTTAAAATAATCCATTCTAGGATTTTGAGAAACTACTATCCCATACCTATCCTTAAGCTTTTCTCCCAACTCTCTAGTAGTAATTAAACATTTAATATTTTTACCTAATCCACTTATATACTTTTCACTTTCAATAAAAGAAAGAAGGTCTTCATCACATTTAGATACAGCAAGACCTAAAGATGTAAAACTTCCTTCCCTTAAAACTTCAACATTATCAATAAATTTTGAGACTTCACTTAGTAGCATATAAATTCCTCCACACCATATTTTGCAAAGCAAAATTATTAACTATTACCTATTACTCGTTCCTTCTTCTCCACATAGATACCTGTGACCTGTGAGTTGTGCCCTGCACTAAACTGAAACCAAAAAACTCAACTCAGTCCTCCACACTCCAAACTCCACACTAACAAAAACTCCACACTAACAAAAACTCCACACTAGTAATAGATGTCTTTTTTATTATTATCCCACATTTTCAACAAATAGCAAGAAATAAAAGAGAGACCTGTTATTATTAGCAACTTAATAATGAACAATATATTAAAACTTAATCTGTATGAAAAATAAAATTCATTGATTAAATTGCTTAGTAGAGGTGCTAAGGCCATTCCTGGGAAGGTTATACTCATAAATTTAAATGCCTTTTTAGGAAATTTCAGTAGGATTCCTTCATTCATATTTTCTACATAGATATGCTTAGTTAGCGCTTTACTAATTAAAACCAATATTATTCCAGCAATAGTTAAAGCAGCAGATATTATAAGCACCCTTTTTACATAATTTCCATAATAAGAGTAACCTCCCAGGTAGGACTGAATATTATCTAAAATTAAATTAAAAACCCTGTTGCTAGTAGCATATCTATAAATTAAACTTTCTAAATTTGCAAGTATTGCTAAAAGATATAAAAATATAAATACTATAGATCCGATTACGTAATATATATTAGAAAAAAAAGAATCAAGTAAAGCTAAGCCTCCTATAATTATTATAGCGATACTAATAACTCTAATTAAATCTAATAAAAACATTCTTTTAATCTCTGCAATGTAAGAAACTATTTCATAATTTAAATAAATATTTTGCACAACTGTAATAATAAAAGATAATAAAAATACTAAAAGGGAGATTATTATCAATACAAGCTCTCTTTTTCTTATATCAAGTTTTGAAAAAGGTCCACTTAATAATAATGACCATTTTTTCTCTTATGAACTCCTACTATAATTAAATAACAAATAATTAAGTAAATCCAAAGATAAAACATTCCTAAACTTGTAAACATCAATTGTATATCATTTATATGGTAATTTTGATTATATAAATAACTTCTTATATAATAGTTAAAATAGGTATCTACCATTCCTTTATTTAAAGAAAAGGATACAAGATAAACTATAGATAGAAATAATGTTATTTTCGAATCTCCTTGATATAATAAGCTTTTATTTAAATATTTTCTCATAGTCCTTTTCCTTTCCAAGCTTATGTATAAAAATTTCCTCTAAGCTTAAATTGATTTCCTCAATAAACAAAGGATTACATTCCTGTAGCCTTTCAATAAATTTCTCATCATATTCTTCTGTAATAATAGTAAATACCCTTCCAACATTACTCATAGTTATTATTCCCTTACAAGCTAAATCTTCTTCATAAATGGGCCTATCAAAGGCAACTTGAATCTTCTTAATATTATCCTTCATATTATCTAGGGAATTGTAATAATCCACCTTACCTTCATTAAGTATCAATATTTCATCACAGACTTTTTCTAGTTCAATTAAATTATGTGAAGTTATTATTACTGATTTTTCCCTACTTTTTACCTCTTCTTTAACTAAATTTAAAACGCTTTTCTTCAAAATTGGATCAAGGCCAGAGGTAGGCTCGTCCAAAACTAGTAAATTAGCATCTAGTGCAAAGGCTATCATTATGCTTACCCTCATTTTCATCCCCTTTGAAAGCTGCATAAATCTTTTATTTAATGGTATTTTAAATATCTTATTTATTTTATAAAATCTTTCCTCACTAAAAGAAGAATATATGCTTTTATAAAAATTAATAATTTCGCTAATAGTTACTAAGTAAAAACTGGGCTGTTCATCTGGAACATAAGCTATATTCTTTTTCACTTCAGGATTATCATAAACCTGCTTATCATACAATCTTATACTGCTTGCTGTAGATTTATATATTCCCACAATAGCCTTAACTAAGGAAGTTTTACCGCATCCGCTGGGCCCAATTATTCCAAGGACCTTTCCCTTTTCTAGTGAAAAACTTATATTATCTAAAATTAAATTACTTCCATATTCTAAAGAATAACTTTCAACCTTTAGCATTAACTCCCCCCTTTTAACTTATATTTCATCTGGTAAAATTTCTGTATAATAGTCAACCACAAAGCCTTCGCCTTCATCTACCACAACTATATGCAGTGAAGTCTTTATTAGGTCTTCTTCAACATTAGATCTTTCAGAACTTGAAACTGTTCCATTATCCTTAACTAAAGTCTTATCTACAATTTCCTTATTATTACTATTTGCAATTCCATCTAATCTATAAAACTTAATATTTTCTCCTCTTTTATAATTAGGTATTCTTTTAAAGCTTTCTTCGTAATACTGTTTTATTATATCAGAATTTACTTCAGCTAATTCATAGCTATAAAAAGTTGGTATATAACCATTTATAAATCTAAAATCATTTCTATTGTTGATATATAATCTATATCTTCTTGATAAGCTTTCTAAAAATTCAGCAGGAGCAATATTAATATAGGTATCTTTGCTTCCCAGTTTTTCATAAGCATTGGCATAACCAATAAAATTAGATATTGCCTCTTCTGGAGTAGTAAAATTTATTTCTTTTTCATATATTTTAGTTTTTCTAGAAAGAGTATTTATTACTAAAAAAACTATTATAAGGCTTATTATAGAATATAAAGTAGATTTTTTCATAAGTCCTCCTACAAATAAAAAAACTAAGTGCACAAAAAATTATACACTTAGTATTATAAATAATTGGGAATAATAAAACAACTAAGACTTTCTTAATTATTCCACTATTACTTTAATATGGATAATATTATTCATTAGATAATATTTTTTCATATAGCTCAAGAAGTTTTTCTTCTTCTGTATCCCAGCAGAAATGTTTCATAAATCTTTCTCTATTTTTATGACCTATATGCTTAGCTTCATCTCTATTATTAATAAAGTCCTCTATTGCCCTTGATATACGATTAATATCTAGGGGATTAACATAGGTTCCCACATCGCCAAATAGCTCGGTCCAATATTGAAAATCTGAAAGTATTATAGGTATTTCACAAGCCATATATTCTATTACTTTAGTTGGTATAGACTGCTTGTAATTAGGAGTAGGATGTAATACACTCATTCCTACATCTGCAGCCTTTACGTACTTATATAAATCCCTTGCTTCCATTTGGCCAAAATATTTTGTATTCTTATATCCATCAAGAATTTCACATTCTTTTCTTAATTCTTCAGATTCCCAGCTACCAATCAACCAAAGTTTAACCTTGCCATTAAAAACTTCTGTTGACCTAATCATTTCTTTAATTCCTCTGATTTTTGTAATAGCTCCTATATAAATTATTATAAATTCATCTCTATTTGACTTTTCCTCTATTGGAGAACTTTTATCTATCATATCCTTAATAGCATAATTTTTAACACTAATTACGTTCTTATTACATTTTTCAAATTCATCTTTTAATTCATCTAATATTGTTACAACTGCACTAAAATTCTTACATCTAGATTTCTCGTATTTATTAAAGATAATAGAAATTAAACTTCTAAACCAATTTGGACCCAAATAGCTCTTAGATAAAATTTGCTTGGGAACATCTTCATGCACATCATAAATAACCTTTTTACCCCTTTTAACTAACTTACTTCCTATGGGTATTAATTCTGGGTCATGAAAATGATATAAATCTGCATCTACTTCTAGAGCTTTTTTATATGCTTCATTACGATTGTGCAACAGTCTATCTATTCTTCCATTTCCTTTAGCTAGAGGCACAATATTTACACCGTCAACTGTTTTCCTTCTATCTGAAGAAATTATTAATGATACATCATATCCCGCCTTGCTAATACTTCTACATTGTTTATAAAATATTCTATTATCATTTTCACTATGCACAGTTGAAATATGACATATTTTTTTCTTCATCCAACCACCTTACCATTATTCCTTGTGTACTAGCTGATAAATATACTAAATTGAATTTTACTTCATATCAGAACTTGAAAAATTATTTAGCGGAAAAGTTACTGGCATGCCAGTCTTTCTTGATTTATATGCTGCCAATATTATTGCCAATGGAACTATAGCGTCTTCACCACTTATATATGGTTTTCTGTCATTATTAATAGCATCTACTACATCTTTAAATAAAGGTGTATGTCCTGTACCATAAACGCTGTCTATTTCAACTTGAAGGCCTCTCTTTACTGCTTCCTCATCTTCACCTTCAAATCTCCAAGTTTTAAGTTCATTAACTGCAAGTCCACCAACAACAACAGTTCCATCTGTACCAAATATACTTAAAGTTTCTTCTAAATTTTTTGGATAAACAACGGCACTTCCTTCAATAATTCCAATAGATCCATTTTTAAATCTAACTAATATAGCACCAAAGTCTTCACCTTCAATATTATTTCTGAAAGTATCACATTCAGCATAAACTCTTTCAACTTCTGAACCAATCATCCATTGTAATAAGTCAATATTGTGAATACATTGATTCATTAAAGTACCACCATCTAAATCCCAGGTTCCTCTCCATGGTGCTTGTTTATAATAGTTTTCATCTCTTCTCCAAAGAATTCTTGCAGTTCCATTCATTATTCTTCCAAACTTATTTTCTTCAACAGCAGATCTTAACTTTTGTATTGGTTTGTTAAATCTATTTTGATGTGCTACAGATAATTTTACATTATTTTCTTTAGCAACTTCTATCATCTTATTTGCATCATCAATAGATAAAGCCATTGGCTTTTCTACTACTACGTGCTTTCCTTTATTCATACAATAAATTGCAATATCTGCATGATATCCACTTTCTGTTGCAATAGTTACAACATCAATATCCTCTTTTTCAAGCATTTCTTTGTAATCAACATAAGTAGCAACTTCTAAGTTACTATCCTTCATCTTTGTTAAATATTCTTCTTTTTTAGCCTCTGCCAACTCTAACTTTATATCACAAGTAGCAACAAGCTCGGCTATATCTCTATTTTCAACAAGAGCTTCCACATGCTTATAAGATATTCTTCCGCATCCTACTATAGCAAACTTAAGTTTTTTCATATGAATTACCACCTTATATACATTTTATTATTGTTTTAATAATTAAATAAATATCGAAAATAATATTGCTTTTCTCAATATACTCTAAATTTAATTTAAGTTTATCCTTCATAATAACATTTATATAGTATTCTTCTGGATTTTCAACTTTTCCTAGAATCTCATTTTCATCACTATATCTTAGAGAGGCTAAATCTGTTATACCAGGTCTAACCTCTAAAACTTTTCTTTCTTCTTCTGTATAAAGATCAACATACTTTGGAACTTCTGGCCTTGGACCAACTAAACTCATATCACCTTTTAAAACATTAAAAAGTTGAGGAAGTTCGTCTATTTTATATTTTCTTAAAAAAGCTCCAACCCTTGTAATTCTGCTGTCTTTTCCTATAGTAATCTGCTTTCCAAGTTTTTCAGCATCACTTACCATAGTTCTAAACTTATAAATATTAAAAGGCTTACCCTTTTTCCCAACTCTTTTCTGAAGAAACAAGACTTTTCCTTTAGAATCTAGTTTTATGCATATTGCAACAATTGTAAGTATTGGTGATATGATTATTATTCCAATTAAAGATGCTACAAAATCAAATATTCTTTTTATTGCCCTATTAACTTTACTCATTTATTTTACCTCTTGATTTTAAAATTGTTAACTTTCAGTTAATGCTACTTCATTTACTTCACTGGGTTCTTTATAAGTAGGAACAATTTGTTTCATTTTAAGTTTAACCATTTCATTATTTTCTTCTTTTAAAACTTCTTTTAATTCTTCTAATTTTTTATTTAAACTATTTATATTTTCAAAAGTAGGTCTTCCAATATATATTTTTTTATGTTTAGTAGCTGTTAAGCCCTCTTCGCTCATTAAAAGTTCTTCATAAAGCTTTTCTCCAGGTCTTAATCCTGTTACTTTAATTTGTATGTCTTCACCTGGCTCAAAACCAGAAAGTTTTATAAGATCTCTTGCTAAATCATATATTCTAACTGGCTTACCCATATCTAAAACAAATATTTCTCCACCTTTTGCATAAGCTCCTGCCTGTAAAACAAGCTGTGCTGCTTCAGGAATCAACATAAAATATCTTATAATATTTTTATGGGTTACAGTAACTGGTCCTCCCTCTTGAATTTGCTTCTTAAATAAAGGTATTACAGAACCATTACTTCCAAGAACATTACCAAATCTAACTGCTACAAAATCAGTTTTGCTTATAGTATTATAAGCTTGAATTATCATTTCACATAATCTTTTTGTAGCTCCCATAATATTAGTTGGATTTACTGCCTTATCTGTAGATATAAGCACAAATCTTTCAACTTTAAATTCATCAGCAGTTTGAACTAAATTTAAAGTACCAAAAACATTATTTTTTATAGCTTCCTTTGGACTATCCTCCATTAAAGGAACATGTTTATGAGCTGCTGCATGGAATACAACTTCTATACTATTATTTTTAAAAACTTCTTGAAGCCTTTCTTTATCTCTTATGGAACCTATAAGAACTTCCATTTTTAACTCTTTAAAATGAGCTTTTAATTCATTTTGTATATCATAAACTGAATTTTCATATATGTCAAAAAGTACTAATTTTTTAGGTCCATAGTTTGCAATTTGCCTACATAATTCTGATCCAATAGAACCGCCTGCTCCTGTAACTAAAACCACCTTATTATTTAAATAATTTGATATCCCCTTATCATCTAATACAATAGGGTCTCTACCTAATAAATCTTCTAAATCTACATCTTTTATCCTGCTAACAGTAGCTTTTCCAGATATGATTTCATAAATACCAGGTATTATTTTTATTTTGCAATTTGTTTTCTTGCATATTTCTAGTATTTCTTTTTTATTTTTACCATCAATAGATGGAATTGCAATTAAAATAATATCTATTTCCTTTTCAATAGCTAATCTAACTATATCTTTTCTTTTACCTTCTACTTTAACTCCACTTATTCTTTTGCCCTGCTTATAATCATCATCATCTACTAAAACTATTGGATTAAGCTTAAGATTTCTTCTAGACATCATTTCATTAATAATCATAGTTCCAGCAGAACCTGCTCCAACTATCATAACTCTTTCTTGGTCCTTATCGTACTTATATGGAGCATATAATAAAGATCTTCTATATACTCTAAATAGGATTCTATACCCTAGAACAAAAATACAAGTCATCATAGTTGCAATAACACAGACATTTAAAGGTATAGTTGCTCCAACTGATGTAATATTAGGGGCGAACCTTGTATATAAAATTACTAATGACCCAGATAAAATGCCTCCACCTGCTCCAAGCAAAAACTCATCTGTTCCAGTTAAATCCCATAAGGAATTATACAACTTAAACAAGGAAAAGCATATTATATAAATTATAGTTACTACTATTACATTTTTTTGATATATAGTAGCAATTTCTGTAAACCTATCATGAAAGGTAATATTTATTGCTAGTAAATATGCCATATTTACTAAAAAAGCATCTATTACTAATAACAAAAATGTTTTTAGCTTATTCATCTCTCCGTCTCCTAACATTTATCTATAGAACTTTTTATTCTTATCAAAGACATTATAATTATACTACTAATAACATTTAATTGTCTACAAATCATACTTTATTAATAAATCTGTAATTTATTGATATATAATATAATAGATAATTGACATAAATTAATCCCAGTAAAGCCCCTTATTTTCCTTACTGGGATATTTAAATAAATCGTCTATTTATTTTATATACTTTTTAATTAACTCTACGATTTTTTCTGATGCTTTTCCATCACCAAATATATATGGTTGTTCATTCTTAGGGTTAAAGTTTTTTATTGACTCAAGAATTTTAGCTTTATCTGTTCCCACAACAACATTCCAGCCTACATCTACTGTTTCTACCCATTCTGTTTCATCTCTCATGGTAATACATGGTTTACTCATAAAATATGCTTCTTTTTGAACTCCACCACTATCTGTAACAATTTTTTGTGAATTTCCTTCTAGCATTAACATTTCTAGATATCCAACAGGTTCTATAACTTTGATATCTTCTGCAAAGTTTAGGCCATATTCCTCAATAAATTTCTTTGTTCTAGGGTGTAATGGTAAAACAATAGTTGTACTAGACTCATTTAGGGCCTCTATAATATTTTTAAGTCTTTCAATATTATTGGTATTTTCTGCTCTATGTATAGTAGCTAGTATATATTCATTCTTCTTAACACCAATTTTTTCTAATAACTTTTCTTTTATCTTAGATTTTTCCTTAAACATTAAAACTGCATCATACATAACATCTCCGATATTATGTACACCATTTTTTATGCCTTCCTTTTCTAAGTTCTTCTCTGCATCCTTAGTTGGAGCTAATAATAGTTTTGATATATGGTCAGTAAGAATTCTGTTTTGTTCTTCAGGCATTGACTTATTAAAACTTCTAAGACCTGCTTCAACATGAATAACAGGTATTAATAGCTTGCTTGCAGCCAAAGCCCCTGCTAAAGTTGAATTTGTATCTCCGTACACCAAAATACAATCAGGCTTTTCCTTAAGATATATCTCTTCTAATTTTCCCAGCATTTCACCAGTCATTTTCCCATGATTTCCAGAACCAATATTAAGGTTATAATCAGGCTTAGGAATTCCTAATTCCTCGAAAAAAATCTTAGACATATTATCATCATAATGCTGACCTGTGTGTATTAAAATTTCATTAAAGTATTTTCTTAATTCTTTAGAAACTGGAGCTGCCTTTATAAATTGTGGTCTTGCTCCTACAACTGTTATAATTTTCATATTTAACTAACCTCCATAGAAAGTTTATCTTTTCCCTAATTTGCTTATTTCTTCTACTCTCTTATTCCATGTATTATTTTCCTTAGCAACTTTTACATTTTTAGTATATTCCGAAATAGTTTTTAGATCGATATTTATCAATGCTTCATATAAACTTTCTACATTATCATCACATACTATACCAATTTTATTTGAGTTAATAAAATTGGCTACTTCCTTACAATTTGTGGCTATAATAGGCAATTCATAAGCTATATATTCAAATAATTTTACAGGCATAGCAAAATCCATATAAAAATCAATTTTCCTAGGTATTATAGCTAAATTAGCCTTATTATATATATCCTTAAGTTCTTCCCCTGAAGCATGATAAAGCTTTAACCAGGGTTTATTAGTGTATTGCTCTATTGCCTTCACTTCTTCTTTTCTACAAACTAAGTGTAAATTCATTTTTCTTTCTTTATTTATTTTATCTAGGGTTTCTAGTAATAATTTCCCGCCATATTGCTCCGATACTCCCCCAACATAGATAAGCTCGACATCTTTACTTTCCTTTTTATCTATATCTAGAAATTCACAAGCTGGTGGAAGAGGCTTCTTATCTTTAAAATCAAATAAGTTCGCCATGGTATTAGTCGGGAAATATATTCTTTTACAAGTATTTTTAATTATAAACCAATCAAATTTATGCATGGTATTAATTAGTATTCTTTTTATTCCTTTTGCATCATACCAATCAGCAAACTTCCAATAGGCATCTCTATAAAATAAACCTATAGGCACTTTTTTTATTTTACTTATATATAACAATAATATATGGTCACAAAGATTAAAGATGGGACCTGCCGGAGGCTCCACATAACAAAAATCATATTTATTTTTTCTTATCTTTTTTAAATATGAAAGTGCATTTTTCCATCTTTCTTTCATTCTATTTTGTAATCCAGTTAAAAGGGTAACTTTATATCCCTCTTCTAAGAAGGTATCATATATCTTTTTAGGTCTAACAGATGACCCACTTTTTTGTTCATTAAAGTCAACAAATGTTATATATAAAATGTTTTTATCCATCTAATTTCTCCTTACTTTTCTTATTATATATGATAATGAAAAAACCAACTAACCAAAATGTACAAACAGAAACTGTTTGTAGTAAGTAAGGCTCCATTGAATTAAAGACTATAAATAAAATCATATATGAACCAAGTAATTTCTTTTCAAATTCAGAAAAATATTTAATATTACTAAAATATATAAAAATTATTGTAATAATCAATACTAATCCAAATAAACCATTTTGTAAAAATACTTCTAAAAATCCATTATGAGAATGAGCTGCTACTCTCTCATATATAGGAATAACTTTTTTACTAAATAAGGAATTTATACTATTAAAACCATTGCCTATAATAGGATTATCCATAAAATGATTT
>Ga0209537_1003408_pt1 | contig 14576 bp, 8 predicted proteins | sample BioPla4DNA1_FD_187698 | JGI IMG/M metagenome (GOLD analysis project Ga0209537, IMG submission 187698) | Biogas fermentation microbial communities from Germany - Plant 4 DNA1 (SPAdes) (version 2) | ecosystem: Engineered > Bioreactor > Anaerobic > Digestate | place: Bielefeld, North...
TGCATATACTTCTTTGCTGTGTTCTTTGATATGCCCAATTCCTTGCCTACGGCATATGCACTCTTTCCTTTTCGCACATTTTCGCGTATCATGTTAATTAGCCCACTCCTTATCATACGGTCATCTCCCATAAAAGTATTTGTCACACTTTATGGTAAACCGTTGGTTTGGTGTGGGTCAATTCTTGTCCGGCGCTATGGGTCAATTATATCCCGGCGGTGACACATTACTAATGATTTGGTTGCTGAACACCTTTTTACATTATACCAAATGTATCCATGGAAATGAAGATTTTGTACCGTGGCTGTAATGCAGGAGCGTTTCATTGTACTCAGCAGTTTTGATACAGTTGAAATGAAATTATAATATTTATTGCAAAATAGAGACGGACAAAGGACCTGCACAAGCAATTCATTAAACGCCCCAAATATACACCTGAGCAGATGAAGGCTGCTGTCGATTACTATTTGGCACACGGGCGCAATATTTCTTGTACCGTGAGGATATTAGGATATCCATCACGAGAAGTGCTTACAGATTGGATCGACGAACTGGCGCCTAGAACAAGAAAGGCTCGTATAAAGCACGGCACAATGGTACAATTTTTTGAAGAGCAGAAAAAAAGAAGCAGTCATTGAACTGTGCACCAGAGAGGGATCTGCCGCTGTGTTTTTTGCAAGTGAGATCTCACCACTTTTGTCCGTTTCTATTTTGCAATAAATAGGCTAGAGATCTCAATGCTGCTATATATTTATATAAGCATCTTATTGTCTAATGAAAGCAAAACCCATTCCACGTATCGTTTAGCTAATTACTATTAAATTATTAGTACCATTTTTCAAAGTATTTACAATGATTTCATTTATTCCTTAATTACCTTTTCTACGCATTTCAATGTATTATCGCGGATATCTTTCTTTAATTCACACTCCCATATTACAATCACTTTCCAACCTAACGCTTCCAATTGCTGATAATTAGCCTTGTCACGCTTAACATTTTCTTCAATTTTTTTATGCCAGAATTCAGTATTACTCTTAGGCCATACAAAGTATTTGCATCCCTCATGTTTATGCCAAAAGCATCCGTTTATAAATATACATGTCTTATATTTAGGCAAAACAATATCAGGATGCCCTGGAAGTACTTTATAGTTTTTTCTGTAGCGAAAGCCTCGACTGAATAGATATCCTCTGACTATCTGTTCTGGTCTTGTATTTTTATTTCGAATGCAAGACATATTATAACTCCTGACTTCTTTTGTATGAACATCTGACATGTCATCACTACCCCAACGTTACTGAATAATTATATTTCCCTTCGATTTAGTTTCATCATAACATAAAGTTTAATTATCGCCATAACATATGCATTTTTCCACACTCTTGGCTTATCCTTTAGTTAAAATAACACCCTATGCGTTCCCTTGAATTATTAGGTCTCCGGCATGAAAAATTATATATTTATATGCTTCTTCCGATAATGGCCTTATTGAACTTTGCCAAGGTGGATTTTCTTTTTTTCTTATTGATTCATAACCCAATTGCTCAATATATCCACCACCAAGTAAGTATATAGGAACACTTTTCTCAAATCTTTTGCATTGAATCAAACTTGCAAAGTAATTATTAATCATCAGTTGCTACAATCTGACCTATAACACCAGTTCCAAAATAATATCGATGTTTTTGATTATAACGGTTACCTTGATAGTATAAAAATATCTCCAGGATGCAGTTGATTTCTATACTTTGCAGGATAATGGTAGATACTAAACAAAATATCATCATACGGTGATTCAGTATCAATTTTTTGCGATAATACTACGTACATATAACCACCTCACATACTAAAATAACCTGTGCTTTTATCTTCCAATGTTCCAATAACCAATCCTCTGTCGAGTAATCTGTTGCCAAACTCGCAACATGTTTCAGGCAGCAATGCACAATTATAGCAGGCAGCAAGGTTACATGACTCTGGTCCCTGTCCACTTGAAGAAATACATATTGGGTCAGATGAACACCATCGAGCATTTTCTATAGCATTCATAATTGTCTCCTCAATTCTTCCTTGTTTACCCTGCCGTACCAATCCTCCCAACGACCCTTCTGAATCACCGGAGGCTGTATAAATTAATACACCGTACATTTCTAAATTATTAGTGCTTTTTTCGCAATAGATTCTCTCTCGTATTGATGAACTGCCATAGCCACACTCAAAGCTTAACTGATTAACTAATAAATGAGCAAACGTATGTATTAAGACAAACTCAGGACGCAATTCACCAGGTGAAATCTTCCAGAAAGTAGAGTTCGTAAAAGCACGTTCCAATTTACTAACCTGCTTCTTAACAGACTCTCTTTCTGCCCATACCTTTAGTTTCTCTGAGTTAAACTCGAAAAAAATTCCCTCTCCGTATACTTCAATTGCGGGTAACCAGTTTACATTCCCCAAACTAAGCATTTTTCTTTTTTCTGCTATACTCAGCGAAGTACTAGGTTCAAGTCTGGAAAAACCAACAAAAGCTCTTGTTTCTCTGAGTTTTGGAACCAGCGATATGCTTTTAAAAAAATCATGGATTTGTGGATGATAATCAGAGATAGGACAATTTATTGAATGGAAATCAAGGTTATCACCACCACTACTTTTTATAAGCATCTGATATTCAGAAAAACGATAATCTTCTTCACTTATATCCTCATTCACTTCCGGTAAACTCTCCTGGTTATTTATCCTTCTGACTGCTGCATTATAAAGCTCATCAGCATTTACATTTTTAACCTGCGCAATAAAATCGATAGAGGCACGATTTATTTGTCCATTTATTCTATTTGATTTTATTACATCAAAAATTTCATCCAAAACCTGTAATACACGTTTATTGGTACTATCATCATCTATCGGTATATTTATCGAACTCTTGACATCCGGAAACCAAACATTAGTGGCTCCACGTTGCACTATACGAAATTTTGTATTACCACAAGGTGTTTTATCCTTTTCAATACCTAACCATGGCTTTGAACCATTACAGCTAAATCCAATATTTGTCAACGCATCAGGCATAAATGCCCCAGCTATCGATTTTGATGCTCCACATGAACATTCATATTTTACGCTCGTAAGCGAAGCTGAAGTACCACCTGTACTTCTTCGAATGTGACATGTGTTTGGATTATACTCCTTTCCTGAATTGTAATGTACCCATTCAGCTATAGGGAAGTCCTCTATATGACCCTCAGGGCACACTACAACAAATCTTTCCGGTATAAGCCTCTTACGTCTTCTCTCAGGAATATTGGTGCAACTTCTGGCATGTTCTTTATGCCAATAATCTATGCCATCGCACCTAACCCTGTCAGTATAGTAATTAAGTTTTTTCATTGAACCACAAAACGGGCAGTAATGCCATAACGGGAATTTTACTGCAGGAATCGTCAGATGGAAGTTTACCGTTCCGGAACTTCTGTCCCTGAATTCAGGTGGTCTTCTTAGCTCCTTGACTCCAAGTCGTTTTTTTAGTCTTTCATCTTCTATAAGAAATTCTTTTTCGTCATGATAACGCCATGATTCAAGTCCGGCAATCATTAATGACTGATCCTCATGAAATGGAACAATTGCTCCTATACCCCAGGGACTAATTAATTGTGAACGACGTATTGGATTTCTCTGATAAGGCATAATTATTCCTCCCTAAAATAGCGGTTTTCCAACACTTTTACTTCACATGATGCGTCAACACTCCTCATCGATGTCGGCGTAGGAAATGATCGTGATCCCCAGTTAACATTGCGTAATGAGCCAAACGGATACATCAGTGGGAGTGCCTCCCCTCCACTAAAATCATGGTACTTGCGTAACTGAGGACCCCATGTATCCCAATTTACCAGAATATCATCGAAATGCCTGAGGCAATACTCCGTTTCACCAGGATCTATCGATTCAACACGTTCTCTGATAATATTTTTAATTCTAGTAATCACCTCTTCTGATGGATATTTAGGTGGATCACTGTTAAAGCTTTCGTCCGCCTCAAGTCTGATTATACCAATAATTATTGCATGTAATGCCCGTTCCCTTAATGGAGGTGAAAAAGGTGTAACACTGGTTGGCTCGACATTACAGTATATACGTGAATGGTAGTTGATAAATTGCTCATAATGTGACTTATCGCGGGGTCTGCCCGGATTATATACTGTAAAAATAATACCGGGAGCTTTATCGCCAGATCTTCCTACACGGCTGGTTGCTTGAATATACTCAGAAGTTGTTTTAGGTTGGCCTGCAACAGACATTAAACCTAGTCTTTGTACATCCAACCCGACTGATATCATATTGGTAGCCAGGCATATATCTATTGGAATAGCTTTAGATTTACCACTGTCATCCTTTCCCGGAGGATAAATAACGTTAAGGTCGCTCAAAATCGCTGTAACCTTTTCACTCTTTATTCTGCTGGTAAGTTCTTCATCGCGCCTTATATATCTTCTGCTTTCCCTGTAGCCAGGTATTTTGTCTTCACGTCTGCGTTTATAAATGACATGAAGGTATTCATCTATATCTGCGCGTATCCACGTTGATACTTGCCCAAGCTCCCGAATACTATTAAAATATCCTATGTGTGTCCAGTACGGATCGCGCTCTGATTCCTCACTTACATCCAGTGCACTTGCTGCGTAAAGTAATGCAGCATATAATCGAATCATAGCCGTTGCAACTGACGATGCCCCCGCTGCCAGTATACCAACATACATACGACCTTTCCTGCTTTTATCTTCAATAGCAAAGAATGAACTGCCTGCCTCAAGTCCAGGCGGGGGAAATTGTTTAACATTATCACGGCCACAATTATACAAAGCATGACACTGATCTTTTGCACGACTTATTGTAGCTGTAGATGTGATGATTTTAGGCAGTACTTTTCTGCCATTTATATAAATAGAGCATAATTCACCAATCATCGTTTCATAGTGGCCAACCATAGAGCCAAGGGGACCTGAAATCAGGTGTAACTCATCCTGAATAATCAAATCAGGTGAAGTAATCTTCATACCGTTATAAAAGCCAAATATCCTTTGCGCTTTTGGTATATATGGAAGCATAGCAAACTTATCTACAGTGCCCAGAACAAGCGTCGGTGTCTTTTCATATATATCATCATCAATAATGTATAAGGGCAATGTATCTTTGCTGAAGTCACAACCGCAAGCGGAATTTCCACACTTGAATGTAATATAGTATCCTCTGCCAGTTTTGATTTTTTCTAAACCTGGCACTTCATAAACGATTCCTCTCCTTGTGTTTCTTGGGACTGCGCCAATTTGGGCACCACACCAGGGACATTTTCTTATTACAAATGGGTATTGACCATTCTCACTCTTGATTCTGTCAAAAGCTTTCACAGCATCATCCATATGATTTGGTGTGGTTGCACTTCCAACCCACAATCCGATTGATATTCTTGCTTCACCAAGTTCAGATTCGTTTTCTTTCCGTATTGATTCACAGGCACAAATCATCGCGGAAGCACGTTCATACTGTTGAGCTGTAAGCAGGCGTAATGTATATCTCATGATTATTGCAGTTCCGGCATCATTTCTATTCTTTAATCTTCTCATAAATATTGTAAAAGCTGATAACCCCAAATAAGCTTCTGTCTTTCCACCGCCAGTAGGAAACCATATTAAATCAACATATTTTCTCTCCGGACATGCCGGATCTGATATCGACTTGAGATTGATCAGGATAAACGCTAATTGGAACGGTCGCCATTTCCCATAACGTGACTTGTCACCATACCAGGTCCTCTGATCATTTATATCCGGTAATTTTTCTACCGGATTATCAAGTTTTATATATCCGTTTCCATCATCAACCCATTTCTGCAAAGGCAGATTATAATGTAACTGCTGAAGAAGCATGGCTTTGTTCATATAACAAAATGCCTTCTGTATTTGTGGATCTCTTAATAGTTCAACACCTTCAACCATCCTGGCCAGGCACTCTTCACAGTTTTGTATATGCCTTTCGGCAGTGCTTTTATAAGGATCTGTCAGATTTATAGCCTTTTTTCTCAGATCACCAATCCATTCATGATATTTATTGCATAGAGTTTTAAGTTCAGCGATAATTTCTTCCATATTTCTGACGTCACTCATCTTATACATGTCAAGTGAAACACCATCTATTTTACTGGGCACAATTGGTTTTACTTCATACTGCGGAAATATTGAAGTGCTGATTTCATAAACACCTTCCTGTGTCTCTGTCCAAGTTGCTGCACAGCCATGTCCTACCGCATAGTTTTTAACGTTTCTGTATAAAAGTTGGTTTGAAAGATAATCCTCATCATCAGAGTAAATCTTTATGCTTTCAGGTAATGCGCAGAATCCGATTTTTGATCTTACTATAAATCTGACTTGAAAAAAGCAATCTTCGTCATTTATAGAATGCCCTGAGCAAATTTTTGTATTTTCCAGAGTGAGAGTATACAACAATTGTCCTTCTCTCTTGTCTCTGTATGTAATATCAAATTGCAGACCTGTCTCTTTACCATCAATTACTACAGGTACTTTTATCATTCCCTGTTTTTCATCAGGCAAAGGCACACTACACTTATTCCATTTTAGTTGCTTTCTGTAATGATGAGTACGCATGTAGCCTGTTCCCGGATCTTTGGTTTTTATTCCTGTATAAACTCCAGCACAAACCTCTACATCAACAGGTAATGCTTCACTTAATGATACTGTTAAACTCATAGCAGACTGTCTATATGCATTTGACAGATTAAGAAGCTCTTCCGCATCCTCTAGGTATTCATTCTTAGTACCTGTAAGCTCTTCACCTGGTTCTGATATATTATTATTGCTGTCAAATGTATTATCATCTGTAGTTTTTTCTACTGTATCTTCATTATCCTCATCTGTTGAATGTTCTATTACTGACATAGAAGTCTGTCTCGGATATAAAATTCCGGCAGCATATCTAATGAGCGGAGGATCAGAAGTAAGTATTTCCTCACCATTTTCCTGACGCATTCCGGGAAAATCAATCGGATCCGGACCAATGAATTCTCTTGTGATAATATCTATTATTTGCTCCCTTCGATCCTTGAACATGCCAACAACCTCCTCATCTGCAATTTAACATATTCACCTGCAGCATTCTCACTTTCCAACACATACAAACAGCTTCTTGGTCTGCTAAGAGCTACATACATAAGCTTTTTGTCGTCAAAAGTATTTATATCGGTCAATATAATTACAGAATTTTCCAGACCTTTGAATCCCTGAATTGTACTGAATGTAATAAATCTGTCAGAAACATCAGTGTAATTCCTTATGCTATATTTTTTTATAAGAGAGACCACTGAATTCTCTCTTCTTACAGGGGACAATATTGTAATATTTTTCTCCGGAATACCTTCCTTTACCAATGAATCAAGAACTGATTCCAGCTTTTCTTTTTGATTATCCAAATCCGAAAAAGTAATATAATGTACAGGCGGTCCATCAATTCTTATTAGCATACCCGGTGGTTGCTGAAATTCAGTTATAGTTTCAATTTCATCACAAATTGGTTTTGTGTTTCTGCAATTAATTGTGAGTTTGAACTTTATAAAAGATGTTCTTTCCTCAAGTAAATCAATCATTTCTTGTTCGGTAATTCCTTCTGCGTATATGGCTTGCATAGAAAAATCTCCAAACATGGTCCATTTGCCACGAACGAAACCATTTTTAAGACAGGCGTCCATTGCATCAAGATATTTTGGTTTTATCAGGTCCTGCACCTCATCAATTATAATTTTGTCAAATCTTTCATAGTTATTATTTTCAGTTAAAACCGACCGGGCAATTACAGGTACGGTTTCACAATAAAATAAGTTCAGCTCATCTTCGTCTTCAGGAAACAGAATTTGGTTACCTTTTCTACTGATTTGATTGATCATATAACTATGAAATGTTCCTACATATGCTGGTCGTATATTTGCCGGAGTATTATTGAAATATCGTTTCATCCAGTCACCAAGATTCGCATTATAGCAGAACAAAGCAACTTTCATTCCGCAAGCAACTGACCTCTTGGCTTCCTCAATGGCAAGAAGTGTTTTTCCGGTGCCAGCTGGTCCTTTTATCAGACAACGCGGATTATCCTCAAGCTGATCAAGACATCTATATTGCTCTTTTGTGAGCTCAACAAGCTCTTCTTCCGCATATCTCATAAGTACATTTATAGAAACAGCTTTATCAAAATCACCACGTAATAAAGAGGCAATATAATTTACATCATCCAGACCTGGTAGTTTACTATATGGGAGGGGTCTATTGTGTAGTTCTTCCCATTTCTTTTTTGATCCTTCGAAAACTCTCCTGATAAAATCGCCGACACGATTCTTATCATTACAGTCAAATATCTGCCACTGTTCTTCATCACAACCAGTAGCATTATAACAGATATCCGGGAACATAACACCTATACCAAAGAATACATCAGACAGATATCTATGACTGGCATTAAACCTGTTTTTCAGAGTGTTAACAATACTGAAAATCCCATCCCATGCCTGGTCAAATGGCCCACGTTCTTTTGTCCTTACTCTGCCATACCGGTCAGTAAAGGCCCAGATCCCGTTTGTTCTCTGCACACGACCTCCCTTGACTTCAATTGCAAATAGTCCCATATATGGAGCTATAACAAGAAAATCAATTTCCCCATAAATAACCTTATTATGGCTGGATATGCCAAGGGAATGTAAAACAACCCAATCTCCTGTAGTCGGATCGTCCCTGAACCATTCAAAAACTTTTCTCTCAGCATTGCTTTTTATTTCAGGTGAAATAACGGAAGGTATCATTCTAGCCATAATTAACCTCTCTATAAACTGAATAGCTTATTGGCATTACCAATTTCTATAATAATCGGTTCCTTTACAGCATCAATGATCTTAAGAACATTGACTTTTCCAACATCATCAATATTGAACGTAATTGGATCAGAGATATTGTATGGATCTACTCTTTGCCGAGAATACAGTTCATCAGCAATACACCGACGCAATTTCTCTGAGATAACACGTCCTGCTTTAATATGCGCGCTCATAACCGTCCTGCCTGCCTCATAAACTTCATCGACTTCCTCAAGTAACTCAGAATCATCAGTAGCCATTGCAATAGCAATCAGATCTCTTTTATCCTGTGGAATAATAGCATCCTCATCGTATATCCATCTTCTTACAGTAACTCTGTCTTTCGTGCAACCACAAGACTTTAGATTTTCATATACGTCATCAAATTCGTAAGAAGTTAATTCTGTTCTTAATGCTTCGATCCACCTAAATGCCTTTTGACGGTATTGCTTTTTTCCGCTGGCAGCAAGTATAATATCTGCAATCTCACGTATAAGGTCTCTCTGCGTTTCACGAATAACTATAAAATCTCCTACACTAAGTTCATATGCAGATTTTATTGCAATCCTTCTTGCTCTTTTGACAATAATATCTGTTACTGTAATGAGCTTGCGAGTTGGTGTAAAAAAGGCAAAGTATCCACCGGCAAATTCTACAGGCAATGCTTCAGTTGTCTCCGCATCATGATTTGATACATATTTCCTGTAGTTATGTTCTCTCAATATTAAATCAATCTCTTCCAGTTCATCGACTGTGTAATCTTGTGGTGTGGTGTCAGGTTCAATATCATGATAATCGGTTTTAGTAATATATTGCACTTCATTACCCAACGATTTTTCCACAATGGCTTTATTTCCTCCTCTGTTACACGCATTCTTCCATGCTGTTACATGAGCATTTTTCCATCTGTTTTCATATTCATACAATAAAACCAGGTAGTTATCAGTATTGTAACAGAAAAATATTCTCTGCATTATTTTTTTGCTAAACCAACCTGTCAGAATTGCTACATCAGATTCAAATGATTCTTTGTTTATAAATTCATTTGGGTATAGGATTTCAATATCTGCTACATATCCATTTGCATCAAGTTTACTTTTCCAGAACATATACACCCTGTTTTTATCCTCTTTTTCTGATACAATAATAGCTATTTTTCTATGATTTCCATTCAGTATCTTATCGGCTAACAAATCAATTTTAGGATAAGTAAAATCAGTCGAATACACCTTTAGTAAATTTTCTATAATAAATTTCAGGCTTTCATAAAGTTCATTTGCTATATACCTTTGCTCAGTTATCAAAAGATCATAGCATTCTTCAATGTTTTTTCTTGCAGACTGGATTCTTTCACAACCAGGATCCGTTATATTTCTGAGTGCTGTTAACGTATAACCAAACAGCGTATCATAAATAGTTATAATTGCCGGTGACTGTAACTCAACATCCTCGCGATGTTTATACAGCAATTTTAAAGAATCACAAATCTCAAGGGATTTTGCAGTACAGTACTCAATTGTTGTGTTGGCACAATTCCGTAGTTTTTTATCCAAAATAATGTTGGAAGTGCCATACATATCTTTTGTAATGGTTTCCTCATTCCAACGCCAAATATTGAAATCGCGATCAACAAGCACCTCCAAGTCAAGAGAACCTTCCATATCAGTTATACAGACTATCGGGTATTTTTGCCTGCATAATTGATCCAACGCATCCAATTGGGCATTAAGCGTACTATTTGATATATCAAGAACAATTGACTGAACTTCAACTCCTCTACGCATTGCCTCTATTACTGAAAATAAATCCGGCGCAAGCGTTATGGCAGGTGTGCCGGCTAATTGCCCGGATCCTGCATTTCTCACCTCACCTTTGTAATCAACTTGTCCAATCAACAATATGTCTTCGATACTACGATCATTTATTCTTATCAATTTAAGTAGCTCTTTGACGACAGTGACAGAAGTAACATAAGGAACCGTGCTTCTCATGTGCGTTTTATGATTTGATATAAATTCGATTATATCAGAGCCAATGCTGACTTGATTATTAACCGAATCTCTGATATTAAAGCGATTAGCAAAAACATGATATTTTGAAAGCGGACGTTTAGTATCTGTACTTTGAAAATAAGGAGCCAACTCAATCGGCAAACCATATCTTAGGTTTTCCGCAAACTTTACAAAAATTTTTTCTTTTCCGTTTTCGCTCTTCTCTATGGTATCAAATTCCATTACACAATTCTCAAATTTCAACTTCTGACCTTTTGTGAATCCATATGGATCATAACAATAACTTATTTTCCCGGTCTTGATATTATATATGGTTTTCATGATTGTAAAGATAAATGATGTCTGTATTCTTTCAGGGAAAACTATAACATTGTGAACGTTGTGATTGTTGATTTGCTCAAGAATGAACACACTGGCTTTGATTATCGGGGGAACATGAATATGCGTATCATCCCCCAAGGACAATACTATATTATCTAAATATGAAGGCCTTCTCACTAGTTCCCTGACATAGTCATCCCAATTCATAAAAACCCCCGCAATCGGTATTTAGTGAATTTGATGCCTCTGCTCTATACCTGATAAAACACATAAAAAAAACAAAAATAGCTATCACTTTAGCACCTCTTTTTTCAACGTCAGTGCTATACCTGATGCCATCAGGGGCGGCACAGCATTCCCGATTTGTACAAAAGCTGCGGTCCTTGAACCTTCAAAATAATAATTATCCGGAAATGACTGAATGCGTGCTGCCTCCCTTACAGAAATTGAACGTGCCTGTTTATAGTCCGGATGAATAAAGTAGTGTCCATCTTTGGATATATGTGCAACTAAAGTATGCGAAACCGGCAAATCTCCGGCTACCACCTTAAATCTGTCCAGAAATGCAGTCCTGTTTTTGTGGGTACATAGCTCTTCGGGCAGATCAGTATACTTCATTCTCTTCTTTTCGGTATCCCACGCATGTATTACGTTTCTGTAAATTTCCCTGTCCCTCTCAATATTAGGTCGTGCAACATGCCAGGTCAGAACGTCATTTTCGTCGCGAATACCTGACCATTTAAGATATTTTGTTGGTTTTGTTATATATCTGTTATTGCTTTCTCCTGCCTGAAGCGGATGAAGGTCTGTTAAAATATCGTTTACAGCAAACTCACCGCTAATTGCATTAAATTCCGGATATTTATAGTTTAAGTGTTTTTGCCAACCAATCAGTATAACACGACGCCTGTTCTGTAAAACACCAAAATCTGATGCATTCAGTATTCTGTAATCAAGGTTATAGCCCGCCAACCTGAACTCTTTCTGCATATCAGCAAAATATTTGCCTTCATTGGCAGTCAAAAGTCCAGGTACGTTTTCAAAAACAAACACCTTTGGCTTGTATTTAACAAGCACCCTACAATACAATTTATAAAGGAAGTTTCTTGGGTCTCCGATCATTTTGTTCTCTTTTGTTTTTCTGGCCCTGCCAACAAGTGAATACGCCTGGCATGGAGGACCACCTACCAGTACATCAACATGTTTTATATTCTGCTGTTTCATGAGTTTATCTATTTTATCATATACTAAATGCATCCTTTCTTCGCTCAGTGTATCATTTATTACTGTGTCCAAAACTGATCGGGGAACCATAGCATATAATTCATCTCTGTTTATTTCTCCCCGCAGATATTTATAATAGTCACTAACCCTGTTGTGTTTCTTGAGGTAATAATAGCACAGCCGCGTTTTAAGTGTTAAACACGCATCTTCGTTCATTTCTATATGAGCAATTGCATTAAAACCATAATTCATAAATCCTTCCGACAGACCGCCAGCACCGGCAAATATATCTATGTAATTCAGGTTACTCATATTTCCTCATATCCTTACTCTTCATCATGTTTTTAAAGTTTCTTAATATAGATAATTCTCCCTTTGTAATGGTTTTCCCTCCAGGATATGTACATATAAAACTTTCCGCAGCGTTTTTTGCCATTTATGGTATTGGGATGCACTCAAATTAAGTTGTCATCAAGTTCAGGTGCCATTATGTTCAACAAAACATATGTGGAATTCTAATAGCAAATTGAATTATTTATGTTTCTAATTTCTATCATTGCAATATTCGACATGAGACCGGAAAATCCTTCAAAACATAAATTAATGTAATGGCATGGATAACAATCGTGAGCAAGCATTGCGACTTGACTACAATCACCATTAATGCAATCAGGTATTTCACCTACAAATGCCTGTTCAAAACCACCCTTTCCTCCACTCCATTGCTGTATACAAACAACAACCTTCTTCTGTCGAAAAACGGCTCCGTTCTGTGTATCACCTTATGATGGTTGGGACAGACAATCATTTGATTGGATGCATCATTATTCATAGAAATAACAAAAGGATTTATATGATGCGATTCTACAATATGGACATCAAACTTTTTGCCAAAATCATTGCCGCATATCTGACATCTGTACTCATACAGCATTTTTAAGGTATCACCAATTGCTCTGTTGAGTTTCCTTATCTTTACGAGTTGATTAACTCTTTCAATCGATGCTGTTGGATCGGTCTCAGCATAATTAACAGACGTTTCATACTTCTGTTCATTTTCATTTACTAAAAGCTCTCTGGCTTCTGCCGCTTCAGCTTGAGTAATGTATTCCAACAGGTAGGTATCCTGGTATTCCGTCGTATAAATAACAAGAAACTCTTTTTTTTCTTCCGGTATTTTAAAATACCTTTTGCCACTAACTTTCTCTATTCCCCGTTGCTCACAAAGATAATTATATGTGCAGAAGAAAATATTCCTGATCTTGTCGGCAAGTTCACTATTCGGACTATACCTGATCCGGAGAATATCCCTATGGTTTGGATACTTCTTTTCATTAAACTTCTGATTAACAAGCTTTGCTTTATATGTATTGCCATCAAGCACCAGGTTAATATCTTTTGATTCACCGCGGCTGATAAAATCTTTAATGCCATCCAGGAAAATGACCTGTATATCCACAGGTATGCTCAACCCCCAGTTTAGCAATGACCAGTCCGCTTCTTTTTTGTAGACATAGCCGTTTTCCAACATCATTTTCTCCTGCCTGTCAGATTACCGTGCTCGAACCCGCATCATCACTTCACATATCTCCTATAATACTCATCCAGCTTCTCGTCGCAGTGCTTCAATATCCACGCAATCTCCTCTTCTGTCAGCTTTTTGAATACATGCCTGTTGAACTCAACATATTCAATATCGCGGCACCGTTTCATAAACCTCATATCTTCGAATCTTTTGAACGGGTTGGCAAAAATATTCCTTTCCGCTTCCGTCCTTGTGTAATTATCCCTGCAGTATACACTGTTTTTCTTTTCAACAAAAAGACCTTTTGCCTTCCGGTCATTATAAAAATCTATAAAGTAATCCACAATATCATCTACACGAACTCTTCCTTTTTCATCAGCATTTTCGAACATCGCCTTCAGAAGAACAGGTTTATAGGAATAACTCATGTCCATGGTCTCTACCATATCCATAAACTTGTCTTTCATATTAGCCGGCGTTATCAAATCCCATCCGAATTCCGAAGCGTATTTCTTCACAGTTTCCTCTTTGAAATATTTGAAGCTCCGTTTATCGCCGACAGGCACCTCCATGTCGGGTTTTATCC
>Ga0209537_1003411_pt1 | contig 14569 bp, 18 predicted proteins | sample BioPla4DNA1_FD_187698 | JGI IMG/M metagenome (GOLD analysis project Ga0209537, IMG submission 187698) | Biogas fermentation microbial communities from Germany - Plant 4 DNA1 (SPAdes) (version 2) | ecosystem: Engineered > Bioreactor > Anaerobic > Digestate | place: Bielefeld, North...
TAAAGCCTTTTTTAATTTCTTAACTGTAACTAAAATAAAAAAAATCAAGAAATTTATATTAAATAATATATACGGAAAAAGATACTTAGATTTTTTTTGGAATATCAAGACACAAATAAATATTTGAACAAATAAAATAATTGAAGTATATTTAATTGTATAATAAGTAGTCAAACAGTCTCTATTTTTTTCTTTTTCCTTATCAGTAAATACTCCTGATAACATATATGTATTTAATTTGTATCTATCATTTTGGATTGCAATACTGTCTTCTGTGAAATACATAGAGCAAAAGGCTAAAAAAATTAATAAATAATATATATATATAAGGCTAACTATTCCTGATTTTACAAGAAACCCAACAATTAATAATACAATTATAAAAATTAAACTTCGTAGGAAAATATTTAAATTATAGATGTATATATTAATAAAAGGAATTATTTCTTTTATTTTTATTTCAAATTCTCTATAGGCTAATTTATTTTCTAACTTAAAAAGATTTAGTAATTTAAGAAACATCTATATTCCACCAATTCCTTTTTGTATTATTTGAGAAAAAATTGATATTATATATATAATGGATATATATATTAATAAACTTTTTTTGTTATAACTTTTGTACTTACTAAAATAACAATACATTAATAAATATACTAGTAGAGTAAATGGATTAAATAAAATTAACCAATAATAATTTCCTAATTTGAAGTATTTTAAAATAAAAATAAATATACAATTAAACAATATTAATAAATTTACAAAGTTAAATAGCTCTACCTTTTCACAAAATTTATTTGAAGTCATAAATTTAAATATAAAAATATTTATATACAAATTTATTAATATATTTACAAACATTGATAGACAATTAAAAATAATAATTACCATTGTTATAGTTCTAGAATATTTATCATTCATACTAATTTCACTAATTATTAATATATTTGAAATTAATATTGTAAGTAATATTAATAATATTGATAATATTTTTGATTTTATTAACGGCATTTATTTCTACTCCCTTTAATATTTTTATCCTGTGAATAGAGCTCTATTTATTATTATACTATTTTATTTTTATATCTAATATTTTATAAAGCTTGTAAGTGAGTACTATTTAATACTAAACCAATACCATAGCATATTAATAATTCAACTGCTAAGTCTATTAACCAACCTGGACCAACAAACATTGCAGCTACAGCAGCTCTAATACTTGCCCCTGTTTTCCATGCTGTGTAAGCTGTCTTTGCTATATAATAAACTTTAACAGCTGATACACCTAATACAGCTCCGATTAAAGCTGATCCTGTTAAAGAAATAACAGTTGCTACAAGAGCAAATTTAATAATCATTGTTGATGTTTTTTGTACATTTAATTTGTTACTTATAATACTTAATTCCATTATTTACTTCCCCCCATCGCTCTATTCACAGTCTATCCATATTACTACAAAATTCCTTCATTATGTCAATACATTTTTTTTGCATAAAACCCTTTTATTTTATTATTTTCTAAATTTTAAAAAATATATATATTAATAGATATTTTGTATTATTTACATTTTTTATTTACTACGCATTAACATATTGATAATATAATAACAAATAAAAATGTGTAAATAATTCCTAGTTTAATAGTAAAATTATTTACACTTAATAAATTTTGCTTTTTAATTTATTTTTTATCTTGGGAATTCCTAATATATCTTAAAAGACTATCAATACAAGAAACTGTAATTGCCAATACAATTATCTTTAAAATATTTAAATTTAATGATTTTATAAAGTAATTAATAATAAGTAAAAAAAATACAACAAAAATAAATTTAAATATACTTTCTTTTAATAATCTATACATTACAATATATCCCTTTCTTGAAATTATTTACTTCTGTGTTAATTATATCATTATATATATATTTTTTCCACAATAAATTAATACAAATTGTTGTGAATGTTAACAATTAAAAAATTTTGTACATATCACTTTCTTATAAAATTAACATAAAAAATAGCAAAGAGATATTTTTGAGATCTCTTTATTATTTAACTAATTATTAAACATAATATAAACTAAGCTTAATATCTTAATCAATTGTAAGATTTCTTCCCTTTGGTACTATAAAAGGGATTAATTTTCCAGCACGAAGGGCAAATATATAATCTGCATACCTAGCTGATAAATTTATATCATGAAGAATCATAACAATAGTAGTACCTTTTTTCCTATTTAATTCTGTTAAAAGATCAAGAATTTCTACTTGATATGCAATATCAAGGTAAGTTGTTGGTTCATCTAAAAGAAGGATATCTGTTTGCTGAGCAAGAGCCATAGCAATCCATACTCTTTGACGTTATCCACCAGATAATTCATCTACACAACGATTAGAAAGTTCTGCAATTCCCATCATTTCAAGAGCTTCTCCTATAGCATCAAAATCTACCTTATTCATGCTTTTTAAAAAGCTTTGATAGGGATATCTGCCTCTTGAAACTAAATCCCAAACAGTTATTCCTTCAGGAACTATAGGAGATTGGGGAAGCAAGCCTAAAATTTGTGCTAACTCTTTTGAAGGCATTGAAATAATTTTCTTTCCGTCAATAAGAATATCTCCAGATACAGGCTTTATAAGTCTGGCAAGTGTCTTTAGCAAAGTTGATTTGCCACATCCATTACCACCTATAATAACGCTAATCTTATTGCTTGGAATAGTTATATTAATACCATCAATAATAATTCTCTTATCATATCCAGTTACTATATTTTTAGCTTCAAATATTCTTTCTTTTTCCTTCATTACCCTTGTCCCCTCCTATTTATAAGTATTAATAAAAATAGCATATAAGGTGCTCCTAATATTCCTGTAACTACTCCTACTGGAAATCTTGTCCCAAATGCAAACTGACCAATCATATCTGCCCCAAGCACTAATAAAGCGCCAAGTAAACCTGAAGATAAAACATTAGCTGCTCCCTTTCCAACAAGTCTAGCTGCTATCGGACCTGATAAGAAGGCAACAAAAACTATAGGCCCTGTTACAGAAGTTGCAAAGGCAATTAATAATACTGAACTTAATATTAATAAAATCCTTGTTAAATTGATTTTTACTCCAAGGGCAGTTGCAAAGGAATCCCCTAATTCTAATACTTGAAGCTGCTTTGTTAATAACAAAGTTATAATTCCAAATATAACTTAACATCGTTTGAAAGCTATTGCCTGCTATTCCAAAAGCTATACCTGCTAAAAGTCCACAAAGCATTCTAGGTAATCTAAGAATTCCTATTGTAAAACTTGCTCCCTGTATTTCTTCTCCTGAAATAACTCTTATAACTGTATTTAAATCGTAATTATTTTTTCCGTATAAAAGCATAATAGTGCAAAGGCCTGCTGTTAAAAGAAATATAATTATATTAACACTAACAGCTCTAATTTTTCTTCTTTTATAACCTTTCTTAATTTCACTGCGAATAATTTCAGTCATATAGCTTTCACCTTCGCTTTCCTAGCAATCATAATTAGAATTGGTGCTCCTATAAAGGCAGTTATAATTCCTACTTGAACTTCTCCTGGACTTCCAATAACCCTTCCTATAGTATCAGAAATTGTTAATAGGGCTGCTCCTCCAATAGCTGATAAAGGAACTATACCTTTTAAATTAGAACCAAAAGTTAGACGAATACTATGGGGTATCATTAAGCCTATAAATCCAATGGGACTTGCAATTGCAAATATTATCCTTATTATTCCTGTATTTACACCAAGACCTGTTGCCACTTCATCTCCTAGGGCTAAAATATTTAAAGCTGGTGTAGCTGCTATGCTGATTATTAAGCCAATTATAACAAAGGGTAATATTAATTTTATACTTTCCCAAGTCGCACCACTTACACTTCCTAGCTGCCAAAATCTAAAAGCGTCCATAACATCTCCTCTTGGAAGCATTATTGCACTTACGAGAGATGATAATACTGCACTTGTGGCTGATCCTGCTAATGCAAGCTTTATTGGAGTTATTCCTCCATTCCCCATTGAAGCCACAATATATACAAAAACTGATGTCACAGCTGCTCCTGCTAGTGCAAGCCAGATATACTGATTAGGTGAACTTATATTTAAAAATGCTATTCCAACTACAACAAATAGTGATGCCCCTGTATTAACACCTAAAATACTTGGATCTGCTATAGGATTTCTTGTTATTGACTGCATTAGTGCACCTGATATTCCTAAAGACCTACCTGCCATAATACTAAAAACTGTTCTTGGAATACGCTCACGAACTACTAATGCAGCAAAAGAAGTATCACTACTATTATTTAAAGCATTTATTACTTGGGAAAATTCTATATTCTTTGATCCCAAGGCTAAAGATAATATTACACATATAGCTAGAAAAAGAATACTTAATAAGTATATTCCTATTATCCTTCTAAGCTTCATTGTGCTTTACTTGCCGCCTCTCCAAGTATTTGTAAATATTCATCTATTGTTGCTGGTATAGATAATGTACTTGGAGTACAAGAAGCCGCTAAAGCTGATCCATCTTCTATTATAGCTACAGCACCATTCTTAATAGCTGGAAGAGTACCTAATAAAGCATCTGCTTGAAGCTGTTCTAATAAACCATCAGTTCCATATGTTACAATAAAATCCACATCTGATAACTTTTCAATATTTTCAGAACTCATTTCAATAGCAAAACTTTCAGAAGTTTTTCCCAATTCCTTTACACTTTCAGCTTCTTTCATACCTAAGTCGATTAAATATGCCGCACGTGGGTCAGTTGAAAGATAAATATAGAATTTACCTAAATCTGCAGGATTAAAGTAGCAGAAAGTAACTTTCTTACCCTTAATATCAGGATATTTACTAGCTTTTTCAGATATTAACTTTTCTTTCCCATAGCTGTTGCATTAATTTTTATTTGATCTCTCCAATATGTTTGCCCATAATTAGCCTTTGATACCCCAGCAGGTATAATTCCTAATGCTAAAGGTACATCATGATTCCCCCAAGAAATAGTAACAACATTTTCTGGTTTCTTTTCTATTATAGTTTCTCCATAAGCATGTTGAATTGTTATAGGATAAAGATCTGAACTGCTTACTCCTGCATTAGTTTCCTCAACATTATTTCCTTTTGCACTTGCGCAGCCAGTAATAAATAAAGCTGTAGTTAAGATTAGTGCACTTATTCTTTTAAATTTCATACTCTCCCTCCATTTATTTATAAATTATTTTTTCTATACTATAAAATGAAATTGTTTGTTTAATGATAATAATTATCATTATCATATCGCTATTATTTTATAAACTAGAGAAAAATTTGTCAATAATAAAACTAATAATTTCTAAGAAAATTTAATAACAATAAAAAAAGAGGTTGTTTTACACAACCACTAACAATTTATGAAAAAAATCTTTTGAAAAACCCTTTTTTCTTTTTAGGTTCTTCTTTATCTTCTGTAAAATCCTCTTTGTTATTTTCTTGTAAAGTTTCCCTAATTAATTCCTTTTGATCATAGGCTAAGTCTTTTACCTTTCTGCTTGCTCCTTGGGAAGTTATTACATTTCCAAATTGTTTTAAGGCTTCACTATGGTTTCCTAACCTCCTATGCAATTCCCCTATTAAGTACATAATAGTAAACTTATCCATTCCACATATAGGAAAAGCTTCATTAAAATAAGCATCCTTAAATCCTAATAATGCCTGCTCTAAAAATAATTGTTCATTCTCTGTATCCTCTAGTAATCTATACATCCAAGCAATCTTTAAGCAATTTAGGGCCTTTTTACTTGACTTTGCCCCTATAACTGTATAATTTAATAACGAAATCTTATATCTTTCTATTGCTATGTTAACATCATATACTTCTGGATATTTTCTTCCACGCCATTTAGTAGATATTTCAGTTATAATACGCTCTTTTTTAACTTCCTTTATCTTATCAAAATCTGCCTTCATAGAACTATAGCCACAAGTATTGCAAATCCAAACATCATAAAAATAAGGATTTATTCCCTTGTACCTTATACATAAATCTTTATCCTTTCCCTCTATTCTTGCAGCATTTGCCTTTACTACTCTAGCTTTAAATTTATTACTACATACAGGACAAGTAACATTTTTATCATATAAAAGATCTTCTTCCTTTACTTCTTCCTCTTTAACTTCCTTACTTTCTTTATTTTCTTCTTCTTTTTTATCATAAATATCAATATTACTTATATCTTTAAAGCCAAGATCTTCTAAATCTTCAAAAATATTTTTATTTGATTCCATAACAATTTTCCTTTCAGTCAAATAATATACAAAATTATGATTATATACTAATATTCTATAACATTTTTAGCTTTTATTGTTGTATTTATTGAATTTTTTGCATTAAATTAAACTAATGATTAAATTTTTCTTTAAAATTATAATTATATTATGTAAAATATCCTTTGTTTTTTATGTAAGTTGAAAGCCAGGATATTTCTCTCCTGGCTTTTCATTATAAATTCATTTATTCTTTTCCTCATTTTTGTTTCTTACCATTTATGTTTACTCTTTCTACCTCTAAAGCTATTTAGAAAATCCTACAATCCCAAAGGAACCTGGCCCTACATGGGTAGTAATTACACATCCTGTCTGCATCCATCTAAACTGTTCAAAACCTAGTTCCTTTACCTTATCTTCAGCTGCTCTACGAACTTTATCTGATAACCCTATTGACCATAATAGCCATACTTCTTTTTTATCTAAGTTTTTCTTAATACTATAGTCTTCTATGAGCCTTGGAACTATGTTTTCCATTTTTCCACGATATTTTTTTCTTAGCTACTAAATATCCGTTTTCAATTTCAATAGAAGGATGTATGCTTAGTATCAATACTAGTAACATAGTCTCTATCCTATGCTGCTATTAAAGCACTTTGATAGGATCATGTTGTTACTGCGGAATAGGCTAAATGTAATATTTGTTTATCTGGATATAAGCTGTGAATTTTATCAAATACTCTTATAAAGTCCTCTGGTGAGCATCCACTAGTCTTTGGTATTTTCTTTGTATTATTGTAGTACTCACAAATTTTTTCTACTGGAAAAGTTCCATCATCAAAAGTATCATTCCCCATAGTAACATGCATTGGAACAAGGAAAATCCCCAGCTGCTCTGCAATATCCTTAGGAATATCTGAACCTGTTTCTGCCACTAATATAATATTACTCATTTTTAATTACCTCTTTTATTATCTGATTACTTTACATTGTTAAAGCTATTTTATTTAATTAAAGAAATTAAGTTCTCTTCATTCTCTGCTTCTCATCTAATTTATTAATCACAGTATAGTTCTTCTTAAATACGAACATTTTGTTAAATAACTATGAATATATTATAACACTTTTTAAATAATATTATAGCTTTTCTTTAAAAATTTCATATTTTTCAATATTATGTATATTGAATTACTCATTAATATAACTATCCCTTATAAATTATGAACAAATTAGCAGTACATTATTCGTGCCAGAGTTACCTTGAATAATAACGCTATAATATCCCGAAGATGTGGTAGATTATAAAAATCGCACCACTCGCTAAAAACTCAGGCTAAACTGTATATCATAATATTTTTGAAATATTATTAATTAATATCTAAGAGGTGATCCCCTATGACTGAAATCAAAAAGACATGTTCTCAGTAGATAAATTAATAAAAAAAATATTACTGAAAATCAAACTTTCCAGTAATATTTAATAAATAGAAACTAATTTATATAAAACTATTTAAAGTCTCTTGAGGCATTGTATAAGGAACTGATGAAGAATTTAATATTCTACCTTATTATTATGGGTTATCAATATATTCTTAATTTCCTTAATAGCCCCAAGATCTATACATTCTATTAACAACTCGCATATTTCTATATAAACTTAAAGACAGCCAATTAACATAGTCATAAAAGTCTTTATACATATTAAAAGATATAGATGTTAACTCTCCAACTGCATCTCCTGCTATGCTTGCAAACATTGGGGATAACACAACAGATGCCCCTCCACTAAGAAAAGTTAATATTCCAACAGTTACAGCCTTTTTAATCATTTTACTTACATTTATATCATAGTTTTCAAGACCTAAGTCATTATTTAATGCGATTATGTAATCCTCCGCTGTTTCTGACTGATTAAACAAATCAAAAGCAGAATTAATCAAATCTTTCGACGTATCTATATCATCAAGTACTGGTATTAAATCACTATATAGTTTTCTGCTTATCTTTTTCTGTTCCTTTAATGCATTAAATATCTCTTGATAGTTAGTGTTGTTGCGATAAATTGAAATTACACCAGAAACTACATTTCTTAAATTTCTAGATATATTAATAGCAGATCCTTTAGACATATAGATATCATATGTTATCCTATCATCATTTGTAATCCAAGCACTAAAGTATCCATCATGAGAATTATAATCTACAGGGGTTACTACTGAAGGATCACTTACATCAATATAATGAGATAAATACATATATACCGTCTCTATCTCCAAATCTTTTGCATTACTATCAATCTTTTTATTTTCATTAGCTATATATGAAGCATATCCTATTCTATTGCCTAGAAGATCTGCATTTGCTCTATTATCACCATCTTCAGAGGACAAATTCTCTAAAATAGATGCTTCATATTCAATAGGCTCAATCTCTAGTGAATCTACATAATTATCTAATTCATTGTAAAAAACAGAATCTTTTTCAGCAAGGTTTAAGAAATTATTAAAAGTTATACCAAGAGGCTCAAGGGCACTATTAATATATGCTATATCTGATATAAAGTCAGACACAAATTCTCTGTCTATGTTATTAATATTGTAGCTAGATGCAAATGTGGTTGAAGAATGAGATATTAATATAGTTATTACTAATAAAATACTGACTAACCTCTTATGTTTTTTCAAAATAACCAACTCCTTTTATTATTTATTTATCTAAATCAACAAACTATAGATTTAATTATTCTCTACTCATAACTACTTTAGTTAAACATTTTAAAAAATATAAATTAAACTTACATTATACAAAATATCATTTATTTTTTTTATGTAAGTCTCTTCTAGTTAATATATAATAATCTGCATCTGTAATATTATATATAGAATGTATAGCATAGAATATCCCTATTACAAGTGATTGAATAAAGAATCTTATATCAAGCACAGCTCTTAATTTATTAATGCCAAAGACTTCTACTTTAGGAGATGGCCATTTAATAAAATCTGATAAAAAATCATTCCTTAAGATGAATAAATAAAATAGATTAGTTATAACAAATATAAAGAATATTATAATTAGATATACATTCTTATTTAAATTTCCTTTATTTATTAAACCCTTAGGCTTACTTTTTTCCACATAGGATTTATTTGAAGGAATCGCTGGTTTACCTAAAAGTACACTGTAAAAAGCCACTGCAAAAGCAAAAGAGTATTTTGCTAGGCTATAATGGGTACGTGGAGGATAAGGGTAAACTCTAAAAGTAGTAAACCAAGCTGCAAAAATTAAGTTAATGGGTATAACCCCCCTCAAGATAATTTTATTTGATAGTTTTATTATTTTTATTACTCTCTTTCTATTGTTAAATTCTCTTACCTTCTTAGCAATAAATATCAATCGTTCATTTTTATCTCCAGGAAGTTCTTTTTCTAGAAGCGCTTCACAATTAGGACAAATGTATTCATCATCATAACAATAAAAATTACACTTTTTGCAATTCATAGTTGTTCTCCTCGTATAATTAATTTTGTAGTTAGTTTTTATTGAATTTCCAGCACCTAAAATTGCTACAATTTGAAAAAGATTACTGGAAATTTAAAAGACAGTATAGAATTACTTCTAAACGTCAATATTTTTAAATGAAAGAATTGGCGTAGGGATATTCAAATTCTCCTTGTTGACCACTAACGTGGTACTTCTTACTAAGAGTGTTTCCCTAATTGTATTGTTAGCTTCTAACCCAGTCGTTGTTCGGATTATTAATCCGGTTAGCGTAGCAACTAACCTCTATAGTGATTAATAATTTAGTTCTTATTAGTGCGAGGGTGTTGATGCATTACAATCTAGGGGTAATCCTATACCAGTTCTTTTTTAATACAATCGAAAGGTGGTGATACCATGGATAACGCTTTAACAACTACTTTATTCATTGGTATAGATGTCAAGATCAAACTATGTTTTTGCTTTAGATTTCTTTGGTAAAAAACTTTTATCATTTGAAGCAAGAAACAACCTTCCAGGTTCGGAAGAAATCGTATCTAAAATCTTAACATGTCTTAATGAAAATAACTTAACACACCTTACAATTGCTATGGAATCAACCTCATTCTATAGCTGGCATATAGCTAACACTTTAGCTACTCACGATGCCTTAGTTTGGTTTAAGCCTAAAATATATTGCTTAAATCCCAGAGTAATTTCTGCATATAAAAAGTCTTTTGTTGATATCGATAAAACCGACCCAAAGGATGCCTTTGTCATTGCTGACTTTGCAAGAGTAGGTAAGATAACTACTGCTCCATGGAGCGGCGGACAATATATTGCACTGCAAAGACTTACTAGATGTAGACTTCATCTAATGGAGAATATTAGTCGTGAAAAGACTTATATTCTCTCAAATATCTTTTTAAAATTTAGTGAATTAGCAGTTCTAGGAAAAGATGAAAGTCCTTTTTCTAATACTTTTGGAGCTTCTTCTTTAGCTACTTTAACAGAGTTTATGACTATCGAAGACCTTGCTAACTCAAGCTTAGAAGATTTAATTACTTTTCTCATAGAAAAAAGTAAAAACAGGTTTTCTAACCCCGAAGCAACAGCTAAATTACTTCAAAAGGCTGCTAGAGATTCATATCGCCTAGATAAAGCATTATACGACCCACTTAATGCCACTATAGCTGCTTCTCTAAATTGCATTAAAGCATTAGAGAAAGAAGTCAAAGGCTTAGATAAAGCCATCGAAAAAGCAATTAAGAGAATTGATAACCATCAATTTCAATGCTTGCTTTCAGTTCCAGGCATTGGGCCTGTTTTTGCAGCTGGAATAATTGCTGAAGTTGGCGATATTACTAAATTTAATAATCAAGCTGCCGTTGCTAAATATGCCGGTCTTACATGGCGAAAAAAGCAATCAGGTAACTTTACTGCTGATAACACCTTCTTAACTAAGACAGGTAACAAATATTTACGTTACTATCTGTTAGAAGCTGCCGCTAGCGTTATGCGAAATAGCAGTGAATACCTTGATTATTATCACAAAAAATACGGTGAAGCCTTAATACATAAACATAAAAGAGCACTTGCACTAACTGGACGTAAACTTGTTAGATTGATTTTTGCTTTGCTACGCAACAATCAACTTTATACCTCTAATGAGGTAGTTGAAAAAGCTACAATTTAATAAATACTTGTCCTAGCACCTCTATATTCCCAGTAAAAAAATGGCAATATAGTTAGGTTTATTAAGTTTACTCTTTTTTATATAAGACAAACTAGATAATTTCCAATTTCTAAAAAAATTTATCTTGACATATTACCAGTCGTCTTTTATTAAACTTCATATAAAGACTCTCAAAACAATTTTAGGGATCTAGCACAATTTTAAAAAACATTTATAAAATCTCTGCATTTACCTTAATATAGGTAACATCTTCATCTATAGTATATTAGTAAACGACTCACCCGTCAACCATTTTTTTCCACACGCTTATTATCGCTCTAATTATCCAATGCCATCTATAAGCCATACTTAAACCAAGAGTCAAAAAACGGTGCTCTTTCACCGGGTTTGCCCCAATTTTTCTTGACCATTTGAACAACTTCCTCAATTATCTTTATTGATATAAGGTGAAAGCCAGGATATTTCTATCTTGGCTTTTTCATTTCAATTAACTAAGATTTGAACACAATACGTTCTAATCAGTAGTTGATTACAAAGCACCCCTCTTGCTAATCAGGAAGCATATGATTAAAATTTTACTGTTTCTATATGTTTATTATTCTACAGGATAAATATAAATTTTGATATTAATCTATAAACTTCCATATCCTGAATGAGTGATAAAATACATTCAAGATATGGATATTTTTTAGGAGATGACTTAAATTTCTCTATAATATTTTTATATATTTTTGGAATACTATTACTAAATATCCTTAAGAGGTGAACCCTATGACAGAAACAGAAAAAGCTTATATAGCTGGAATTATTGATGGTGAAGGTAGTATAATGCTACAGAGAATACATAAGAATGAACATCCTTCTCCTTGTATATCAATTTCTTCCACTACATTAGAGTTATTAGAATGGATTAAAAAAGCTATTGGAAAAGGCAGGATTATTTCTAAGAAAAATTATAATGTAGAAAATCATAAAGACTGTTATAGCTATGTTTTAAGAAGAAATGATGCACTTAATCTTATGAAAGAAATTTATCCCTATTTAATTATTGAAACTAAACGAAAGAGAGCTAAATTAATAATTGATAAATATAAGGCTTTAACGCCTAGAAATGGTAGGTATTCTGAAGAAATGCTTATAGCTAAGGAAGAATTCTACAATGAATTTATTAATATAAGGTGAAAGCCACGATATTTCTATCGTGGCTTTTTCATGGTGGAGGCGAACCGTATCGCATGAAATGTACAAAATCTATTACGGGTTATAGGCATAAGAGATAATTTACTACAAAGAAAACACTCATATTTATAAATAATTATAAAAAGATGTTTATTTTTCACTTCCTTATGGTAAAATATATATAAAGAACAACACCAAGCGTTGTTAGGTATGTTTATTTAATCAGTACAGGTAAAAGCCGCCAAGCTATTTTACCTGTACTTTCTTTTTTGGGTTTACTCATATTTAAATAATTACCTCTTAATCTCATAAAATCCTATAATTTTGTCTTTGCTAACACATTCGTTATCATGTAATCTCATTTTAGGATTATCAAATCTTGGACTCCAGACTCCATTATAATTCTGTATTAAATAATATATTACATATTTATATATTAAATATATCTTAGACTTTGTGGTCATAAATTTAGTATGTTCATCAAAAATTATGTCTTTTACCTCTGCTAAAAATCCTAATGCATAAGATTTTGATAAAGCTCCCCACTCCTTTATAATATCATTCCTACGGAGTACATGGCATATGTCAGATAATATTTCAGGGCAATCCCTAATATGCTCAACATCTCCATCTTCCCAGAATAAATGATTAAATAAAAAACCATTTATACAGTTATCCATGTAGCTGCCATTTACTCTTAGCCTTACCTTTATTCGTGAAGCAATAGAGCTATTAAAATTGTTCCAATCTACAACTTCTTCATTATAATATAACATTAATCCTTGTGGAATTCTCTTAAAATACAATCCTTTACTTGCTAAAAAATCACTTATATCTGTACGTTCAGTAAGAACCTTGCCAAGATAATATATATCTGTTGTATCAGGCTCAGTGATTCTTGTAGTAAGATGAGAAACAACTACTGTATCAAATTTTATAGATTCATACATCTCCTTATGTCCATTAAAATTAATACCAATTTTATTAAAAAACAGCTTATGTCTTACATCTCTTATAGCAGTATTTTTAAAAGGCTGTGAATTTTGTATGTAATCTCTTATATTGTCAGCTTTACAATTGCATATTTCTGATATAGATTCAATAATATCATCATAAGAAGTTGTATATAATATTTTTTGCCCCATTTAATTCCTCACCTCTATCGTAGTAGAATTAGAAATATAAACATCTCATTATATAAGGAGGTTATTCAATGAATTCAAAATTCTATGATTGCCTATTAAGCTTATTAGATTTAAGTTCAAAGAAAAAGTATGAGGAGGTTAAACAATTACTTCAAAGTAACACTGATTTGCAATTTGGACCAAGTGTATCTAAAGGGGTTATAGCTGAATACTTTATTGCTGAACTTTTAGTTGGCAATAACAGTTGGGCTGAAGTCACTTCTTTTAAAGGTGATAATGGTATAGACATTTTTGAGTACACCCGAAATGAATATATTCGTTCAAAATGCTACCAAATTAAAAACCGAAGTAATCCTTTATCCAAAGCCAGTGTTGAAGCTGAAATAGCAGGTTTCAAACAAAGCAAGTATAGAAAGTTACCTTATTATATTTTATCAATATCTGGTTTCACCTTTGAAAAGAACACATTCAACTATCCAAATGTTTATCTTTTAGATTTTGAATATGTTATAAGACTAATTGATAATTACTCAGGCAAATTAAACACTGCTCCTGGAAGCACTTATTTTTTATATGATGAAGTCTTTATTACAAAGTTTGATGAATTTCTCACGTATAAGCACCAAATAAGTAGAGATGATTTTTATGATTACCTCCCTGATTCAATTGCCAAGTGGTGTAATAAGATTAGAAATGATCGAAAGAATGGTAATTTGCACATAAAGAAATATCAATTATTAAATTCAATAAAATTCTACTGGAGCAATAATGATTACATATGGGATAAAACTTATTTTGAAC
>Ga0209537_1003413_pt1 | contig 14565 bp, 9 predicted proteins | sample BioPla4DNA1_FD_187698 | JGI IMG/M metagenome (GOLD analysis project Ga0209537, IMG submission 187698) | Biogas fermentation microbial communities from Germany - Plant 4 DNA1 (SPAdes) (version 2) | ecosystem: Engineered > Bioreactor > Anaerobic > Digestate | place: Bielefeld, North...
AAGCAACAATTTTTTGCCCGGATGCGTGATAAATTTTAGTCAGGTTTTCGATCTTAATCACTTTTGTGCCCTCCCCAGGATTTTCCACACAATGCTTTGCATAGAGACCATAAATATAACTATTTCCTCAACGAAAGCGGAAAACCTGCTATCTAAATAAAGTTTATCTCCATCATATCATAACGGACACATCATTATTGCATACAATAATTAGAAAGTAAAGTAGGACAAATCCTGAAAAGCACCGGGAAAAGCAAGTGAAGCGGCCTGGAATGGTAAAAAACCGTCTGTATAGTTACAAACGGTTTTTCGATAATTTTTTTTCGCTTATGCTTTGGCAATTTTTTTACCGAACTCTACGGCGGCAAGCTGCTGGTCATTATCGGGATACCAGGTGGTTTTCAGCTCTTCGTCAATTAACTGAAAACCGGCTTTCTCCAATAATTCCCGGATATACTTCACCGCTTCCCCGCTCCAGCCATAGCAGCCGAAAGCGCCGGCTTTTTTCTTTTTAAAGCCCAATCCTCTCATCAGCTCTATCAGTCCGGCTACAGAATGCAAGATAGTCCTGTTGATGGTGGGTGAACCGATAACAACCGTTTTGGCTTTAAACACCTCAGTAATGGCATCGTTGACATCTGTTTTGGCAATATTAATTACTTTGACTTTAACCTCCGGATCGGCACTGGAGATCCCTTCGGCGATTTTTTCCGCCAGTCTTTTCGTGCCACCCCACATGGTATCATAGATGACTGAAATCTGGTTTTCCTGGTAGTCATCGCACCACTGTGCATACTTTTCTACGATCTGCATGGGGTTGTCCCGCCAGATAACACCATGGCTGGTGGCAATGATATCAATTTGCAAGTTCAAGGCCAGGATCTCATCCAGTTTCCTCTTTAAAATTCTGCTGAAAGGTGTCAGGATATTGGCGTAGTATTTTATTGATTCGCCATACAGGTCACACTGATCCACCAGGTCATTAAAAAGCTCTTCAGTAGCCAGGTGCTGGCCAAAAGCGTCGTTACTGAAAAGAATATTATTACCGGTCATATAGGTGGCCATACTATCAGGCCAGTGTAACATTGCCATTTCCACAAAGATAAGTTCTTTGCCGTTACCCAGGTCTAACTTATCGCCTGTTTTGACCACCTGAAAGTTCCAGTCCTGATGGAATTGTCCTTTCAGAGATTTAACGGCATTTGCCGTGCAATAAATAGGTACGTCCGGGATCTGTTCCATTAAAACGGGCAGTGCGCCACTATGGTCTATCTCACCATGATTAATAACTATGTAGTCGATTTTATTTAAATCTATTTCTTGCGCCAAATTGTCAACAAATTCCCGGGCAAAAGGACTCCAGACCGTGTCAATTAGCACAGTCTTCTCCTCCTGTACCAGGTAGGAATTATATGTGGAGCCTTTGTGGGTTGAATACTCATCGCCATGGAACTTCCTTAATTCCCAGTCCACCTTGCCTACCCAATAAACATTATTTTTAATCTGTTTTTTCAATTACCTCAACCCCTTTGATTTTTTACCAATCCGCCTTCCGCTAAAGAAAATCACTCGTCATTTTAATACCCATTATTTGTGGACATATACTTTTTCCCGCTTAAGAGCAAAATTGAGCAAGAAAATTTTTGGAAATATAGTACAATTATATAAGCTGCGTCTTGCCATGTCGAGGAATAAAAAATTAAGAAAGGAGAAAACAAATTACGTGGGTGCTTTTAGAAGTTTTTACTGGGGATTTTTGTTGACGATGTTGGATTTTCGCATCAACGGTTTTGATATTTTACCTGATATCCTTGGCTTTATCTTTTTTGCCATTGGAATTAATGCTCTACTTGCAGAAAGTGAACATTTTCAGCAAGCCCAAAAGTTTAATCTTGTAATGATTCTGCTATCTATTTTTTCTTTTTATGAGCCACAAGCGGAACCAGGTTTCCGTTCCTATTTGTTTGTTATCTTAATTAGTATTGTCTCGATAATCGCCACCTGGTTTCTGGTTTATCATCTTTTTATGGGGATCAGTGAAATGGCAACATATGCAGGGCAAGCAGATTTAGCAGAAGAAGCAGAAAGGCGCTGGGAACAATACCGGCTACTGTTAATTGCCACCTTGGTTACACTCTTTCTGGTTATTATGCCACCACTGGCAGTGCTTGCCATACTTGGCTTATTATTTGCTAATATCATTCTGGTTATTAGAATTTTAGGCTTTCTAAAACAATGCACGGAACGCCTGTAAGTATTAGACGCGACTAATTCCTTTTAAATTCCGTAGAAAACAAAAAATTAGTTTGATACAATTTCTTATTCAGAAAAAAACCGCTATCTCCGGTGGGGAAATAGCGGTTTTCTTATTATCGTTATACTCCAAGCTCAACTCTGTTAATATAGTCTTCCTGCATGTCAAAGGGCAGGTGTGTGAAGTAAGCGGAGAAGCCGGCAATGCGCACAATTAAGTCTTTGTAATCTTCAGGGTTTTTCTGGGCTGCGCGCAAAACTTCTGTATCCGCCACCGTGAAGTGGAACTGGATTCCCCCCATGGCAAAGTACGCTTCAATCAGTTTCCGCACCTTGGAGATGGCATCTTCACTCCGGACGGAATTGGCATCAAGGCGCACATTAATGGCTCCGCCACAGCGCATTTTATCCCACGGCAGTTTAGCCACACTCTTCACATAAGCCAAGGGCCCGTTTTTCACAGCGCTTTGACGCGGGTCACTTGAATGTGACAGCGGCTCTCCTGCTTTTCTGCCGTCCGGTGTGGCCCAAGCCCTTTTACCGGCGGCCACCCAATAAAGATCCAGGGCGCCGCAGTTATTGGTGCCGTTATTAACTCCCGGACGCGAATTATAATAGTCTGCATAGAAGTTGGTAAACCATTGCATGATGGCATCGGGCTCATCGAGATCGTTGCCGTAGAAGGGTACTTCGTTTAAGATACGTTGCCGCAGCAGTTCATAACCTTCCCAATTGGCGCACAGGGCATCATAGAGCTCTTTTGTGGAAACAGTTTTGTCGTCAAAGCAAAGTTTTTTGATTGTCATCAGGCTGTCTGCCACCGAACCTACGGCGCTAAACATGGACCCCATACCGTTGTACTTGGCACCGCCCCAGGTAACATCCTTACCTGATTCGATGCAGCCTTCCGTCATCACCGAAGCAGAGAGACACGGCCACTCATGGTTAAAGACCAGGGCGGCAAAATGATATAGTCTTGCCTGGTAATCAAGATAGTGTTTGATTTGCCGCTCAAACTCGGCCTGCAGTTCCTCAAAGGACTCATATTCATAAAGTTTTTTACATGGCAGCATTCCTTTGGCGCCCGTCATGGGATTGACATTACCGTAAATGACATATTGGAGAATATCCACCAGGCTGGCACCGCCGCCAAAACCGCCGCAGTTGGCTGCCATGGACCATTCTTTACCGCTAACGGCCGGTTCCACACAGCCGAAAATAGCATAGCGCCTGGCGTCCTCCAGCGGTACGCCCTTATCCAGCATGGTCTGGATAATGACATCGTCATTATTGAACTGGGGCATACCTCCCGAACGGATACTGCAGGCAATGGCCAACTCCCAAATACGATCAGGGGTATGTTTATTGATCCGCAGCGCCAAGCTCGGCTCGGCTACGCGCAGCCGGTAATATGACAGGAGCATCATTTCAGTGGCCAGATTGTAGTCGCCGGAACCGTCGGCTTTCTGGCCGCCAATGGTTATGAGGCTGCCGGCGGCAATATTTTGTGCACCGCCCTGCAGGTCAAAAAATGTTTTCCCGTTTTCATGAGCTTCAATGAGCTGATCGTTTGTGGGTTTAGGGAACATAATAATTTGGTTGCCCACTTGCAGCAAATAAGCATCAAACAATTCCTGCGCCTGTTCAGGGGTCAAGGTACCGTTTTTGAGATCGTTTTCCAAAATAGGCCCCAGGAAACTGTCAATAAGGCCCGGAGAATCCGCCCAGTGCGTACCGTCGGCAATGAGCAGGTACTGGTAGAAGAGCATGGTTTGGAGAGCTTCCCACAAGTTCCTGGCGGGGTTTTCAATAATCCAGTCGCAGGAATCAGCCATGCGCAAAAGTTCTGCACGACGCTCCGGTGTCGGTGCCGTTTCCGCTTTTTTACGGCACGCCTCGGCGTAACGCTTGCTCATGAGGATCATGCCGTCGCAAACCTTAATGATGGCGCGGTAAAATAATTCACTGCGCACATTATCGGCTGTGGTATGTTTCCGTATTTCCTCCAGCTTTTCCAAGGCGGTCCGGCGCACTGCGCCAAACCCTACCGTCACTGCCCGTTCGTAATTGGGGTTGAAATGACCCGGGTATGAGCCGGCCAAATGCTCGACAAAGGGCCCCATCCTTTCAAAGAACTCCGGCGGGAACAAACCGCGGGCTGTGGCTGCTATATCTTTATCTTTCCAGTAATCAGCAGCTTCTAGAATCCACTGGCGATCTTCATCGTCTACCCAGACACTGCCCGGCACCTGCCAGGCGGCACGGAACCGCTCATCAGTATCGCCAAAACAGCTACGGATCCAGGTTTGGCTGGTTTGCTCAATATCAAAGTGCACCGTACGGCAACGCGGTCCGCCGTCACCGAGGAAAATATCGTCATCATCAATATTTATCTCCCGTGTTGCACACCACTCATAGAGGAAACCGGCGCGCTTTAATATCGGGTACTCTTTTTCATGGTTCTTGTAATACTCGGTGATAATCCGATTGCGTTCAAAGTTTAAACGCATATCCTTGTTAATTCGTTCCCGTTTTTCCTTAAGTGCTTTAATCCGCTCAGAAATTGGCAAATCAAATTTTGACATAAAGGTTGTTGTCATAAAAACCTCCATCCCGCACCTGGCCAGGCGCATTTTTTTAATGTAATTGGCAATTAAGCCCATAACTTTGAAACAGCTCGAGAACTTTGTGCATAAAATCATCATCGGGAGGTTCAAGATGGGGCAATTTATAACGCCATCCCAAGCGGTCATACTTGGTACGCCCCGTCTTGTGATACGGCAAGAGCTGAACCAATTTCACCGCGCTTCCCAGTGTTACACAAAACTCCGCCGTCTGCCGCAAATTTGTTTCCTTATCATTTAACCTGGGAATAACAGGGACGCGGATTTGCAGCGCAGCTTTGTGTTCCGCCAAAAAGCGGGCATTTTTCAGGATCAGCTCATTGCCAACTCCTGTTAGTTTTTTATGCATTAGAGAATCCATATGCTTGATGTCATATAAAAATAAGTCAATATACGGCAAAATCTTTGCGTACAATTCCGTTGCCGCATAACCTGAAGTATCAAGGCAAATATGGATGCCGCTGTCCTTCAATTTTTTCGCTAAATTATAGGTGAATGCAAACTGCGCCATCGCCTCCCCGCCTGAAATTGTTATCCCCCCGCCGTTCTGAAAGAAGCCCCGATCTTTCATTACACGTTCATATACCTCGTCAACTGTTGTCTCCCAACCGGAAGAGTAGAGTGCCTTCGTAATACATACTTCTGTACACTTTAAACAATTTGTGCAGCGGGAGCGATCAATTTTTGCTTTTTGCATCAGTCCCGGCTTATCAGTGGCCTCTACAGGTTCCCCCCTTGTAATTGCCTTTTCCGGGCAGGCATTGATACATGCGTTTTGGCAGATGTCTGCGCCGATGCATTTTACCGGTAAATAACCCAGTTCAAACTCCTGGTGCTGCGATTCCGGGCTATGGCACCAGAGGCAGCGCAAAGGGCAGCCTTTAGTATAAACTGTGGTGCGAATTCCCGGCCCGTCGTGTACGGCATAACCTTGAATGTCATAGATGCATCCTGTTACATTTTTGTACTCCACAATTGAACCTGCCTTTTCTTTAATTTGATTGTTAGCTTAACTAAGCAATGTCGTAACAATCTTCAAAAATATTTACCTTTTACAAATATTATAGTCTTTTTCCGCCGGATAGCAATCACTATCTTTAGAAAAGTTGCAAAACGGTCACTTCTGCCCCTATAATATTTTTTTATATTGCCGCCAATGCTTGTAAACCGGGCTTAATGGCGGAGCATCAGCCACCCATTTAGCAGAAAATAGCAGGCAAATACCAAGATAAAGGCGCCTAAAATTATGATTAGCCAGTGATACACACCGGCACGCAAGAGTTTCCTGCCCCGGGATAAAGCCGTAGAAACCGCCGTATACCAGACAAAATCCGAAAGGATATGTCCGCAAAAAAAGCAGAAAACACCGGACAGTCCCAGGGCGTAGGACAGGCGTATCGATTCCATGCCTGTTGTCGCCCACCAGAGTATAAAATAGGGATTGCTGGCACTGACAACTATGCCGGCTAAAATCAGATTTTTTGTGTCTATACTTCTTCCGGTGCCCGCAGTCTCTAAAGACACGGATTTATTCAACCCGGATTTAATCATGCCGTAACCCATCCAGGCAAGATAAGCACCGCCAAACAAACCGATAAATCCGGCAACATGCTGTTTGGCAAAAAAATCCCTCAGCCCAAATATCATCAGCATAATCAGAAATAATTCCAGTATTCCATGTCCCAGGACGATAACGGGCCCGGCAGTCCAGCCTTTTTTTAGGCTGCCGTCAATGGTAACTCCTAAAAGCGGCCCGGGCATCATTGCCCCTGAAAAGCCAATTAAAAAAGAACTTACAAAGATCCCCATTAAAGCCATGCTGTATCCCTCTTCCTCATGTTCTGCTTGCTTTTTCCGGAATTAAAGCAAATATTAAAAGATTTATACCATTTTATGCCCTGACAGGCAAGCCTTAGATTCTGCTGTCTTTAGTCGGACGCAGCACCTCCCCGCCGCTTCCGGTAGATGCGCCGCCTTACCGGCACAGCAAAAATAAAACCGGCCGGAATATTCCGGCCGGTAGCTTTCCGGCTTGTTTTTACTTTTATTCATCAAGCAGCCTTTTTTCACCGCTAATGGCCTGCAGTGGGGCGATATCTTGGGTTACCTCCACCACGCCCAAAAATTCATTATCTTCATTCCTGACGGCAAAATAGCGAATAAACACATATTTATCCCCCATGCGCAGCCAAAAATCCTCATGATCTTTTCTTCCCGCCTGTAAATCCTCCACGATTTTTTCTACAATATGCACACTGGCAGGGGGATGGCAGTTTGCTACCTGCCGGCCGATAATGGTCTTGGGACGGGCAAAAATTCGTTCTTTACCTTGGGAAAAAAATTTTACGGCCCCATCCTTGTCCACAAAAGTAATGTCTATGGGCAAAGTATTAAAAATAGCGTAAATTTCTTCCGGCTTCAAAATGCCAGTAGCAAATTTTATATAACCCTCATCAACAGGTTTTTCTCCTTGGGCCAGTTCTTTGGCTTCCACATCTACCCTGGCAGGTTGCCATTTTACCTTTGGTTGATAAAGGGTATATCCAATCTCTTCGCTTTCTTCTTCAATTCTAATCCATTCATCTTCCGCCAGGGTATCTGCCACCAAGGGGAAGAGAATATTTTCCTCTTTGTAAATCATTTCTTTTACCCTATCCACCGCCGCCCTGGCCTTTGCCGCCAACTGGTCCTTATTACCACTGTAAGCAGCCAGCATTCTGCGCACTTCTTTAATGCCGGCGCGGATTTCATCATCCACTCCCCACATTACTTTGGGCGGCGCCGTAATACCGTACTTTTCCAGGTAGGGAAAAAGCAGATTTTCCTTGCGTGCATAATGCTTGTCAATTTCCCCAAGCTCGGCAAAAGCAGCAGCTAAGGAGCGGACATTGTCCTCACTGTCATCCCGGGTAAAACTGTCCACCAGGGGCAGAATTTTTTCATCAATAAGCTTCTCCAGTGCCCTGTTTTCTTGCTTGAAAGTATGTAGAGGATGTCCTGGGATTTCCGTCAGGGTATCAGGTTTATGAATATCTTCAATTGAACCTTTGAAGACGGCGGCATGAACATCACACAGCCGCTGGATCTCTTCCACCGGCATACCTTCTGCAATTAAAGCTTGTTCCATTTCCGAAATTTCCGCAGTAGAAACGCCTTCAATTAACTTGGCAAAACGCTCTTTAACCTCATCTACGCTTTTCCCGTCATGCAGCTCCATAATCAGCTCTTTTAAAACTTTTTGCCGGTATTCACGGTTATTAATAATTTCGCTCATCTTATCACTTCCTTTTATTTATTCGCTGATTGTGTATCCCCTGTTCCTAAATTCCATTTTAATTTTTTCTAAATCGATCCCCCGCTACAAAAAGCTTAAAAATTAGGCATACCAAGCTTATTTTTGGCTATCCGGCAAGATTATTATTCTGTCGTAACCATAGTAATATACAAAAAAAAGCCCCCAAGTCTTATTAATGCGCACTTTAATAATAGGGGCATTTTCGCAGCCACCATAGTTTTTTACCTCCGGTTCCGGACCACACAGGAGCAATTCCTGCTTAGTTTTGCCTAAATTTTTCCTGATATTGGTTTGACATAAGCCTCCTGGGTAAATGAGCAGGATTTGCCGGGTTTAAACAAGAAAATTATAAAAAAGCCTAAAGTGTGGTGATTTTTATGCCTGCCAATCTCACACCGCAATACTATGAAGCAGAAGAAAAATATCGCAAGGCATCTACACCGGAAGATAAAATTGCCGCCCTGCAAGAAATGCTGGCGACCATCCCCAAACATAAAGGTACAGAAAAACTGCAAGCCGATCTGAAAAGACGGCTATCGCAGTTACGGGAGGAAAGCCAGCAAAAAAAGAAAGCAAAAAGCACCTACAATCCTTTTCACGTGGAAAAACAGGGAGCAGGACAGGTAGTTTTAACCGGTTATCCCAATACCGGCAAATCCGCCCTGGTGGCCACGCTTACTAGGGCCAAAGTTAAAGTGGCAGATTACCCGTATACCACAACAATTCCTGCTGCCGGCATGATGCCGTATGAAGATATCCTGATTCAACTGGTGGACACGCCACCCTTTACGGCAGACAATGTTCCGGCAGGCCTCATGGGTACACTGCGCAATGCTGATTTGCTGCTTATTACCATTGATTTAAGCAGCGGAGAATGTTTGGAGCAGCTGGAAGCTTCACTGTCACTTTTGGAAGAGCGCGGGGTCATTGACCCAACCGGCGAAAGTCCTGTTGCCGTCCCTTACCTTTTGCTGGGTACAAAGGCCGATCATCCGGAAGCCAACGCCAATTGGGAAATTTTACGGGAACTTCGTCCCGATGTTGAAATTATGCCTTTATCCATAAATGCAGATCTTACAAAGCTACAAAAACTTATCTTTAAACAACTAGGTGTAATCCGCATCTATAGTAAGGCTCCGGGGAAAAAACCAGACTTAGAGCGCCCTTTCATCTTGAAAACAGGTTCCACCGTGGTAGATTTGGCTTATGCTATTCACCGCGATTTCCCCAAGCGACTAAAAAGCGCTTTAGTTTGGGGTTCAGCCCGTTTTGACGGCCAAGCCGTCTCCCGCGATTATGTTCTGCATGATCGTGATATTGTTGAACTGGTCCTCTAAAAATCATAAGAATTTTTTAATTTTTTACCGGCAAGGTTATCATATACTACTAAGACGGCTTGAGGAAGGTTTGATGCTATTAATGTCAAAAAAGGTAAGCAAAGTAAACCATTGAAACAAGCGGAGGTTGCTGCAGATAAAATGATTAAGAACACGGTTAAAGTAATTTTACCGGACCGGACTACCGTCACCACGGAAGCAGGACGGAGCCTGCTTGAAATTAGTAAAGAAGTACAGAAACACTATTCTACACCGATCGTTGCCGCCATTATTAATAATAAAATTAAAGATTTAACATATATTCCCCAAGAACCGTCAGTAGTGGAATTTCTTGACCTAGGTACCAAGGAAGGGGCGCGCATTTACCAGCGCAGCCTGACCTTTTTGCTTATTTACGCCACGCAACAGCTTTTCCCAGATGCCCAAGTAACGGTAGAGCATTCCCTGGGCAAAGGTTTGTACTGTGAAATTAAGAAAAATCCGGCGTTAACGGAAGCTGACGTGTTAGCCATCGAGAAAAAAATGCATGAAACTGTGGCGGCAGATCTGCCCATTGAAAAGAAACGTATTCCCCTCAAAGAAGCCCTTAACATCTATGCCGCCGAAAACTTTGATGATAAAATCCGTCTTTATAAGAGGTGGCCGGATGAGGAAGTAACAGTATTTTCGCTAGGCAATTTAACTGATTCCCTGCATGGCTATATGGTGCCAAGAACCGGAGTCCTACAGCGTTTTGCCCTGCGCTACCACCCGCCGGGACTGGTACTGCGCTTTCCTACGGAAGAAGATCCTTTTACCATTCCTCCTTATATTGAGCAAACAAAATTATTTGAAATTTTCCGGGAAACGGAGAAATGGATGGAAATCCTCGGTTTTACTACGGTTGGAGCACTTAATGACCTGATTGAAGCAGGCCAAGGTCCGGAGATTATCCGTATTGCCGAAGCGCTCCATGAGAAAAAAATTGCCCAAATTGCCGATGCCATCACTTCCCGTAAAGATGAAATTCGTATTATTTTAATCGCCGGTCCTTCTTCCTCCGGCAAAACTACTTTTGCCCAGCGTTTACGTATCCAACTTTTAGTTAACGGTATCCGACCGTATCCCATTTCTCTCGACGATTATTTTGTAGACAGGGACAAAACGCCTGTTGATGAGTCAAATAATCCGGATTTTGAGCATATTGAAGCCATTGATTTACCGCTTTTTAACGAGCATCTGATGCGACTCATTAATGGTGAAACTGTGGAAATTCCCACCTTTAATTTTAACACCGGCAAACGGGAATACAGGGGAAATGTTTTAACTTTACAGCCCGGCCAGCCCTTAATCATTGAAGGCATACATGCCTTAAACGAACGGCTGACAGAAGCAATTCCGCGCAACCAAAAGTATAAAATCTATATTTCGGCGCTGACAGCACTCAATGTGGATCGCCATACACGTATCCACACCACGGACACCCGCCTTTTGCGCCGTATCATCCGTGATCACCAGTTTCGCGGGCACAATGCTTTAGAAACTATCCGCCGCTGGCCGTCCGTCCGCCGCGGCGAAGAGCGCAATATTTTCCGCCTGCAAGAAGAAGCAGATATAATGTTTAATTCATCTTTGGTATATGAACTGGCCGTTCTAAAGGATTATGCCATACCATTACTGGAAAAGATTCCTCAGAGTGAACCGGAATATATTGCCGCCAAAAGATTATTACTTTTCCTCTCCAGTTTTGTCAGCCTTGAGGCCGCCGATGTACCCTCAAATTCTATTTTGCGCGAGTTCATCGGGGATTCCTGCTTTTTCCGCGAATAAAAAATACTTGTAAAAAAGTACAGTGCTTACTCCACTCCACTGTACTTTTTTTGTCTGTCATATCTAATTGACATAATGTGGCATAATAATTACGATAAAAAGAGAATTTCTTTTGGGAGGACCTGGTATGGATCTAAATCGCTTTACGGAAAAGGCTGCTCTGGCTTTGCACTCGGCACAAAATGTGGCAGCACGTAGAAAGCATCAAGCCATTGACATTGAACACCTGCTGATGGCTCTTTTGGAGCAGGAGGAAGGCTTAATCCCCCGTCTCTTTACCAAAGCGGGAGTATCTTTACAAAAAGCAAAAGCAGAATTAGAAAAAAAACTGCAAAAACGACCGGCCGTTTCCGGTGCCGCTTCCCCTTATATTACCCAGCGGCTTAATCAGTTAGTGGTCCAGGCCGGCGAAGAAGCAGAATATCTCAAAGACGAATATCTTAGCGTGGAGCACCTGGTACTGGCCATGTTTCAAGACCAGGAAATGCAAAAATTCCTTTCCTCCCTTGGTCTTGAGCGCCAAGCATTCATGCAGGCCATGATGGAAGTGCGGGGAAACCAACGCATCACCAGTCCCAACCCGGAAGAAACATATGAAGCTTTGGAGAAATATGGCCGCGATCTTACAGCCATGGCAGAACAAAATAAATTGGATCCTGTCATTGGCCGGGATATGGAAATCCGGCGTGTCATTCAAGTGTTGTCGCGGCGCACAAAAAACAACCCTGTTCTCATCGGCGAACCCGGCGTAGGGAAAACTGCCATTGTTGAAGGGCTGGCACGGCGGATTGTGGCCCAAGATGTACCGGAAAGCCTTAAAGACAGGCGGATTGTGGCCTTGGATATGGGTTCCCTTTTGGCCGGAGCCAAATACCGGGGCGAATTTGAAGAGCGCCTGAAAGCAGTCCTGCAGGAAGTATCCCGGGCCAAAGGACGGATAATTCTTTTTATTGACGAGCTGCACACAGTTGTGGGCGCCGGCAAAGCTGAAGGGGCCATGGATGCAGGCAACATGTTAAAACCTATGCTGGCCCGGGGCGAACTACATTGTATTGGCGCCACCACATTGGATGAATACCGCCAATACATTGAAAAAGATGCCGCTTTGGAAAGACGTTTCCAACCCATTTTAGTGGAAGAACCTTCAGTGGAAAGCACCATTTCCATCCTGCGCGGTCTGCGCGAGCGGTATGAATTGCACCATGGTGTACGGATCCAGGATGCCGCCCTGGTTGCTGCCGCCGTTTTAAGCCATCGCTATATTTCTGATCGCTTTTTGCCCGACAAGGCCATCGATCTCATTGATGAGGCGGCGGCTAAACTGCGCACGGAAATGGAAAGCATGCCGGAAGCATTGGAAAACCTGGAGCGTCGCTTACTCCAATTGGAAATTGAACGTGAAGCACTGCGCCAGGAAAAAGATGAAGCTTCCCAAAAACGGCTACAAGCTTTGGAAAAAGAATTGGCGGAAATTAAAGCAGACCGAGATGCTCTCCGCGCTAAATGGGAAGAAGAGAAAAAGGTTATCGGCAGTTTAAGCAAAATACGTGAAGAGTTGGAAAAAGCACGGACGGAAATGGAACAAGCGCAACGCGAATACGATTTGAATAAAGTTGCCGAGTATAAGTATGGGAAAATTCCTGCTTTAGAACGGCAGCTAAAAGAAGCAGAAACCAAACTGGGTGCCGATCAAAGCAAATTATTGAAGGAAGAAGTAACGGCAGAAGAAGTGGCAGAAGTTGTTGCCCGCTGGACAGGGATCCCCCTGAACCGGCTGTTAGAGGGAGAAAAAGAAAAACTATTGCGTTTAGATGAGCTCCTGCATAGACGAGTCGTTGGCCAGCATGAGGCAGTACAGGCTGTCAGTGATGCTGTCATTCGCGCCCGCTCCGGTCTCAAGGATCCCCACCGCCCCATTGGTTCTTTTATCTTTTTGGGCCCCACGGGCGTTGGGAAAACAGAACTGGCAAAGGCTTTGGCAGAAGCGCTTTTCGATACGGAAGAAAACATGGTTAGAATAGATATGAGCGAATATATGGAAAAACATGCTGTTGCACGTTTAATTGGCGCTCCACCAGGTTATATAGGCTACGAGGAAGGAGGCCAGCTGACAGAAGCTGTGCGCCGTAAACCCTACAGTGTGCTGCTGTTTGACGAAATAGAAAAAGCACACCCCGATGTATTTAATATCCTGTTGCAACTTCTTGATGACGGCCGTCTGACAGACAGCCACGGCCGCACCGTGGATTTTAAAAATACCATTGTAATTATGACTTCCAATATCGGCAGCACCTATCTTTTGGAAAATATTGCAGCAGACGGCACTATCCCCCGGGATGTCCAAGACCAGGTATTTGCCCATTTGCGCAAGCACTTCCGGCCGGAGTTTTTAAATCGTGTGGACGAGATTGTCCTCTTTAGGCCGCTGACAAAGGAACAGTTAAAACAAATTATTGATTTACAAATAGGGCTGTTACGAGCACGTCTGGCAGAGCGCCATATTACACTCACCTTAACGGAAGCGGCGAAAGAGTTCATTGCCGGGGCGGGCTATGACCCGGTTTATGGAGCACGGCCCCTGAAACGTTATTTGCAGCGTACTGTGGAAACCGCACTGGCCCGCAAACTCATTGCCGGGGAAATCACCGACCACAACAATGTCATCATTGATGCAGAAAACAACCGTCTTGTTTTCCGCGTCAGCAATACCGGAGCAAAATAAAAACCCTGTCCTTCACGGGCAGGGTTAAATTTTTCCTAGTTTATCTCTATTTTTCTACCTTTGCGTCCGGGTTCTGTTTTCGGCAGAGTTACTGTCAGCACACCGTGCTCATACTTGGCAGAAATCTTGTCAGCATCAATGCTGTCGACATAGAAGCAGCGCTGGAATTTGCCGTATCTTCTTTCCCTTCTAATAAAGTTTGCATTTTTGTTTTCATAGATTTCTTTGTTTTCTGCTTTAATGGTTAAATAATTATCTTTATATTCTACATCAATCATATCTTTAGCCAAGCCTGGCAGTTCTGCTTCCACAATATAGGCATCGTCTGTTTCTCTAATATCAGCTTTGAACCCGGATAGATTATTCACACCCCAAACTCCGGTAAAGAAATTATTGATAAATTGATCGAAAACATCATCCACTCCCATTACATGTCTCCCTCTTCTGCGGAAAGGAACCAGATCAAACATTATAGCTACCTCCTGTATCTTGTAATTATCGTTAGTAATTTTTTCAATCTCATTA
>Ga0209537_1003414_pt1 | contig 14564 bp, 15 predicted proteins | sample BioPla4DNA1_FD_187698 | JGI IMG/M metagenome (GOLD analysis project Ga0209537, IMG submission 187698) | Biogas fermentation microbial communities from Germany - Plant 4 DNA1 (SPAdes) (version 2) | ecosystem: Engineered > Bioreactor > Anaerobic > Digestate | place: Bielefeld, North...
TTGTGTTTTTCTTTAAATACTTTTGATATCTAATCTGTTCAGGAAGTTATGGACTTCACTATTCTCGAAATCATAACTTTCCTCAATACTGTTTTCGAAGAAATCATTATAGTCCATATCGATATCGCATTTAATAGTCGCCAATTCCCTTGCACGATAAGCAATATCCTTGCTGGATTCCAGATTTTCTTTCTGTTTCCCTTTTAATTGACCGAGATTATCATAAATACCATCTAAACTTCCAAAAGATTTCAGCAGTTTAATGGCTGTTTTTTCTCCGATTCCAGGTACACCTGGGATATTGTCTCCACCATCGCCCTGTAATGCCTTAAAATCCAAAAATTGTTCTGGCTTAAGACCATCATACTGTTCTGAAAACTTATCGGCATTAAACAGAATAGGTCCCTTGTTAGATAAATAAATAATCTCTATATTTTTATTAATCAGTTGATATAAATCTTTGTCTCCAGAAACGACATATGGGCAAAATCCATATTCTTTCGCCTTAATAGACAAACTTCCGATTAAATCATCGGCTTCATAGCCATCAATCTCAACAAAAGGTATGTTGGCTAAGGAACAGAATTCTTGAAAAAGACTAAACTGCTTCTTTAACCTTTCATCCGTTGGCTTTCGGTTCCCTTTATATTCGGGATAAATTCTGTTACGGAAACATTTTTTGTGTTTATCAAAACATACATACATTTGTTGAGGTTTAAAATCTTTTGCATACCTTTTCAGCATTTTTATTGTACCGTATATTGCTCCCGTAGGGGTTCCATCAGATGATGTTAAATCAGGTTTTGCGTAAAAATGTCTGTGCATTAAGTTTGTTCCGTCTATAACAAAAACAGCATTTTCTTTAATCTCCAAGTTAGACATATGTTCCCCTTCTTTCTTTACATAATTTCCATATTTGTTTGCTTTTTATTTTAATAATAACTTGGAAAAGTTTCAAATAACTTTGCTATTTCAAATTAAATTAAAAGCCTAAAAATATACAAACTAAATATTAAAAACATATAGTATTAAATTCAAAATAAAACAGGAAAAGAGGACTCAATACTTTGAGGCCTCTTCCTTCTGGGGTTATGCAATTTCTTGCATAAGTTGTTTTTCATTTAAATATTTTGTAAAAAAGTCTTCGGTGATAATATATTGCTCGATATTTTCCGAAGGACTTTCAAACATGATATCAAACAGCAACTCCTCAATAATAGAACGTAATCCTCTGGCTCCCACCTTCTTTTCGATAGCCAGAGTTGCTACTTTCTTGAGTACGCTGTCATCAAAAATCAGTTCCTTGTTCTGCATCTCAAAATATGTCTTGCATTCATCTATGATGCCGTTCTTGAGTTTCAGAATGGATACCAGTTGCTCTACAGACAGAGGCTCCAAGTTAGAGATAACAGGAAATCTTCCTAAAAATTCAGGAATCATTCCATATTTCTTTAAATCGTCAACGGTAATATTTCTTCTCAAATACCCGTCATCAAATTTGGTTTTTGATGATTGCAGACTTGCACCGAATCCAATGCTGACACCGAGATTTAACTCTTTTTTGAGTCTTTCCTTTACAATCTCTTCTATGCCGCTAAAGGCTCCTCCTGCTATAAACAGTATATCAGAAGTATCAACCTCTATCATTTTCTGCATCGGATGTTTTCTTCCTCCATCAGCAGGAACACGAACTACTTGTCCCTCAACAATCTTAAGCAAGGCTTGCTGTACGCCTTCGCCAGAGACATCACGGGTGATTGACATATTTTCGCCTTTACGGGCTATCTTATCGATTTCATCAATAAAAATAATCCCTTTCTCTGCTCTCCTTACATTGAAGTCACAACTTCTCAACAAGTTAAAGACAAGACTTTCAACATCTTCTCCAACATAACCTGCCTGTGTAAGAGTAGTGGCATCTCCTATGGCAAATGGAACATCCACTATTTCAGCAAGAGTTTTGGCTAAATGGGTTTTTCCTGTTCCAGAAAGTCCAGTCAACAATATGTTGTTTTTGCCGATTTTCTTTTTCTGCTTTTCCAGTATATTTTTATTCTTAATGCGAAGCAGGTGTTTATACACCTCAATACTTAATGTCTTCTTTGCGTGTTCTTGACCTACAACAGACTTACATAGTTCATTATAAATCTCTCTAGGAGTCTTTATTTTTAAATTTGTCAAAATGTCCTCATCGGTTTCTTCTATAATCCCTTGTGCAATGGCACATTTTTTACAAATATAAGCCGTTCCAGTAGGTGTTTGTACCTGAATCGCTTCCTTGCCTTTCATCTTTTGCCCACACAATACGCATTCTTTCATTTATAATCAATCTCCTTTTTAGAATTTTTAAAACCATATAATTAAACAGATATACTATACACGCCCTCTATCTTCGTATTCAAGCATTTCTATATATATATATTAATAAGTTTAAAAATTAATAGTGTTATACTATAAATATAACACATCCTATAGGAGGTGTATCAGGTGAATATACAAAAGGTATTCATTATGAAAGGTGTTAGTTGCAGCGGTAAAAGCACTTACGCACAAAAACTTGCACAAAACAAAAATGCAATTATAGTTTCTTCTGATGAAATTGGTGCTGGTTTAGGCTTAATAAATGAACCTAATTCTTCAGAAGTTTTTAATATCATGGAACAAAAGGCTTCCGAGTATTTAAGAAAAGGTCAGAACATTATCTTGGATGCCACCAGTTTAACTAAAAAGAGAACTAATTGCTGGATTCAACTTATTACAGAAAATTATACGACTCCGACGTAAATAAAAAGAAAAAAATATTGATAGAGTGTATTAAAAACACTTCTGCTATGCAAGATGGCAGTTATTTGATTCTTAGGTATCGTCCTGAGGTCGTTTTTTATGACTTGTGGAATGAATTTTATATGGAAACAAGAGGAGTCGTAATCGATATAGACAAAATGGAGTTAATATCCTGTCCATATCGAAAGTTTTTTAACTTAAACGAAAAACCTATAACAGAAATCAGCAATGTTTTGAATTTACTGAAAAAAGCCTATGATGTAACTATTAAAAACAAAGAAGACGGGAGTATGATAAGTTGCTCCAAATACAGAGGCAACCTTGTTGTAGCAACTCCTGGTTCTTTAAACAGTAGCCAAGCATTATGGGCAAAAAATTTTATACGGAAACATTATCCTGCATTGGTTGAATCTTTGCCAGAACATCTTACCTTTATCTTCGAAGCCATTTATCCAGAAAACCGTATTGTAGTAGACTATGGAGAAAGGGAAGATTTAATTTTAACTAATATCCGAAATAAGCAAACGGGAAGATTGTTGGAAGAAAAAGAAGTCGAATATTATGCTTCTTTATATAAACTACCGACACCTGAAAAGGAAACAAAAGGCTTATTAGAATTAATTGAAGCAGCAAAAGATAGGAACCTCTACCCTGCAAGCAACAAAGAAGGATGGGTATTTATTATTAGAACAAAAGATAATGACCTGTTATTTAAATTGAAATGCGATGATTATTGTGAAGTTCATAGGATTTTATCCTATGTTATATCCCCCAAAATAGTATTTCAAAAAATTAAAACTGACACATATGATGACTTTTTAGCAAAAGTCCCAGACTCATTTAAGCCTTTGACAGCAAAGATTGCCAATATAATTTTTAACCATATTGAAAAAATCCGAAAAGAAATTGAAAAATTTGCAAACAGTATCCCATCCGATTTGTTGTATACCTTAGATGAAATAAATAATTATTATAAATTTACAAAAATGTTATCCGAAAATATTTTGCCACAAATAAATCCAAAGTTACCCAAAAACGCAAAGACAGAGATTGAACAAATCATACTCAAACGTGCCTTTGGAAAAGAAGCGTCTGCTGATAAGTGGACAATGGAAGAAGTAGAAAGGCTGTGGAATTTAATACCTGACTATTTAAAAGACCAGAAAAACTACAAAAGAAAGTCTGGACAATTAATAGGTTATATTAAAAAGAATATTCCCTCCAAATACCACAGTATTATTTTCAATCATATTGAGTACAGACCTTATCAAATACTGGATGTAATAAAATATAGTGATATTGATTTCACAATCATTAAAAAAGAGTTATCAAAGTTTGAAGATGAAAATTAATGTATTATATAACAAAACGCAAGGGAGAAATAACCTTGCGTTTTGTTATTATCAAAAACTTGAAATTAGATATAAAATACTCTTGATTATGCCAATAAATCGTTATAGCGAAAGGATGGTTTCTATGAGACGATTATGTAAATTGTTTAATAAAAAAGGAATGTTGGCATGTCCACCTGTATTATTTTTTATTTTATCTGTTGGTTTGGCCACAACTATGGTTATTCTCTTGCTCCGATATCTAGACTATATTTAATCTTTAAATAAACAAAGCGACTTAATGTCGCTTTGTTTATTTTACAAACCCAGTGCTTGTTTGGCTAATTTATCGGCATTTTCGTTGCAATTATTATGAAAATTTCTGCGGTGTTTTGGCACATGAGATTTTACTTTGACAAAATAAATATCTATCTGATTTTTATAATCACAAATATTCTTTTGATATTGCTGTGTAAATTTATTTCTTGCTTTCCAACCGCCTTCTGTTTTACTCTTTGTCCAAAGTTCTATTCCTGCATAATCATAGAATATTACTACTTCCAATTCGCCCTGACTAATAGCATAGTCAATGGCTTTTTCTACTCCTAATAATTCTCCTGCCACCTGACGTATTGAAACAGCCTCTTCGTCTGACCCAACCCCGTTTTCTTCATACACCTTTTCTCTATTCTTTACTGCATAAATACCATAAGAATAACGATTGGTTTTTGGGTCATAACTGCCATCAACATAAACATGAAGGCAGTTTTCAGGATAGTTAAGTTCTTCAGATTCCTTTTCTGGGATTTCTTGAAAAACAGACTGAATATCAGAATCCTTAAAAGGAACAGAAATCCGATTAAGCATTGTTTTTAATTGGTCTGCACCGACCCCTGTTTTTTCGATAATAAATTTTAAAGTTTCTTCAAATGTTACAAATCCAGCATAATGAATTTGCTTCCCTTTTATGTTCGTCACATGGGGTTTACACTCATCCCATGTTTTAAAAACACCTATTAATTCTCCATCTATAATGGCTGGATAAAAATTTTTCTTCGCCATTAATAATTCCTCCTCTCTATATTAACATTCAGTTGACAACAAGGGTTTTATCCCGTCTTCTTCCCAGATGTATAACAGTTCAGGACTCACTATCCCAGTATACACATAATTCGTACTCAGATTCTTCCCAGAGTGAACATTCGTCAAGTTCCATACTATCTACACATAGTATCACTATCCCCGAATTGTATACTTCCTCTTCTACATCTTTGGCTACTTCACAGAATGATTCTGCTACATATGGGTCTGTTGCAAAATAAACTACTCCATCTGCGGATATATCCCAATTCTTAAACTATTTTGCTCCCAGCCCAAGTTCTTTAATACTCGGTCCTTGCTTTGTAAGTTGCGTGATACAGTTCCATTAGATTACCTCCTATAATGCATCAATGTCCTTATTAAGTTAAAAATATGATTTTTTGTATTTTATAAAACAATATCCGAGGTAATCAAGTTCGGGGATTATTAAACTTCAAGACATGTATCTTCGTTATCTTCAAACAAATCATCTATTTCATAATCCAAATTCATTTCATAATTTTTAACTTCTTGCATTCCTTGAAGTTTTTTACTTCCTAATTTCTCTTTATGTTTTCGAATTGCTCTGTCCAAAGTCTCAAAAGTTTCATTGATGCTTTTATACATATCATGGGAAGAAAAAAACTTTTTCAAGACTCTTTTGTTCTTATACACCAGCACTTCGGTAATATGGTTTTTATTTTCAACTTTTAAAATTACTTTAATACTATAGTTAGTTCTACCGTGAAAGTGTTTTTTCTCTAATTTTTTTACTTTTTCGTAAATAATGTTTTTTAACGCCTGCGTCAGTTGGATGTTTTTGCCTACTATGGTTACTGTCATAACCATTCTTCCTTTGCAGGTTATGATTATTATGTATTTTTAGTATAACATATTTTACTTATTTATTAAAAAAATAAAGGGAAAATTCTTATTTTCATGCAAATAAATCTTGGTCTGTCCGTATATCGAAACTTCCTATCTTATAGTGTCTATCCTTTGAAGAACTAATGTCATATTCTTTCAGCACTCCGTAAACTACGGTTTCTCTTGTTTTGATTTCAGAATCATCTTCAATCTCAAAAATTTCAGATACCACAATTTCATATGGATTTTCTCCTTTTTGGCCAACAACGACTATTCTTTTGTCCATATATGACTTAAAATCAATATTATCTCCAGTCAAATCCCAACCCATTAAACCATATCCGTTTTCTGTCGAATACAAATATCCTTCCATCCGGATATCATTTTCTTCGTCTACGATGTCAGTCTGAAGTTGATTTTCATCACGGTTTTGGATATTATGATAAATCAAAAAGGAGGCTATTCCAACGATAATAACTGTTAATAGAATTATAACTTTTTTACTTTTCATAAACATCACCTCTTTTTTATAAGTTCAGCAAATTATATTAGTTTATATAAGGAGTTGGAGGCAATAATAACGCAAAGGCTATCATTTTTTCCTCAGTAACTCTATTAACAATTTCTTTGTACTTATTTAATTCATTGTTATTCTTCAGTAATTGATGTTTTAATTCCTTAAGAGCAACTTGTCTTTTATCAAGTTCAATGCCGTAAAATTGTTTTTCTTTTTGCAATTCCAAATTTTCTTTTTCTAGTAACTGGATTTTTTTAATTAACTGTTCACAGGATAAAGAATTAATATCTTCTCTTATAAAACATTCTGTTTTATTCTTTAATAAAGTCTGATTAATCATTAAATTTGCTAAATTATTTTCAAATTGTATCCATTGTACGTCAATATTCCCTATATCTTTTAACAATTCGTTAATTTGTTCTATAATGTTTTTTAGACTCTTATTGTTAGTTTTCTTTTCTCCATTTATATAACTGATTCCTGTTTTATCTGTATTCCATAAAACAATAGGTTCTTTTATTCTATATTCTTTAATTAATTTTAAAACTTCCAATATAGATAAACAGTCTATCGTCTTATCAGAATACTTATCTTTCAAGATACGGGAATATCTAATTGCTACATGTCCCTCTATTGTTCTTATTCCAAATGCTGATACAATAGCACTGGATTGCTCTGGAACGATTAAGCCTCTTGTATAAATGTGCAGCATCCCCTATCCCCTCCTTTTTCTTTCTTTTAGTATAACATAATAAAGTGTTATTTTGTATATTTAATATAACATATTTGAATTTTTACTTTCTCCAATAATGTTTCCTGATGTTTAACTCCCACATGTATTCCTCCTTACATAAATACCTTCTTGCATTTAATAAAACCTTAATTTGACAGGTTTTATCATACAGATTAATACCAAATAAATTCAAAAAGATATTTAAATTATTCTTCTTGAATATTAATAATTTCTTTTACTACTCTCGATACAATATCATAAGAATATCCTTTCCTTAGAAGATAACTACTTAACTTACGATACTGAGTATCCTTTTTGTCTTTTAGATAGGATTTGATTTTATTTTCTGCCAATTCCTTTGCTGTTTCATATTCTGTATCAGTTTGAAAAGTCGTTTCTAACAATTCATCAATGAGTTCTTTTGAAATACCCTTTTTTAATAGTTCGCTTTTAATGCGATTTCTTCCATAACGGTTTAATTCAACTTTGTCTCTAATGAAGACCTCGGCAAAGTCTTTATCGTTTATATATCGTTGCTCTTTCAAATATTGAATGGTATTAGCAATAACAGATGGTTCATATCCTTTTTGCATCATTCTGTCATAAATTTCTTTTTCCGACCTTGCACGAAAAGACAATAAATTTAAGGCATAATTATTAGCCCGAAACTGCTCTTCCTTTTTAACCACGGATTCGATAAAATCTGAATCTATTTCTCTTCCTTCTTTTAAATCACAAATATAAGCAACTTCCATATTTATGCCAAAAGCAAAGTGTCCATCTATATACACCGAAACCCTTTTAGGATTTCGTTTTTGCCGTTCTATCTTCGTAATTTTCAATATTTTCACCTCATTTACTGTTATATTTTTAGCATAACACAAAGAGATAGGTGCAAACTTACACCTATCTCTTATATTCAAAGTGTAAAGTATCAATCTTTATTTTAGGAATCTCTTTATGCGGAATTCTTACAATATATTGTTCTTCTTGTATATTATTCTGATTAATATCTTCCTGTTCAGGTTTAAAATAATCTAATTTATTAAAACCGAAATCATAAATAATAAAAGAAAGTAATTTACTTCTATAAGTTGGGATTACAGAATAAACAACAGTCTTCTTTTCCACCACAGGAGAATCATTTATTCCAATAGTTTCTAATGTAACTTTCTCAGCATCCAGAGTTTCCATCCATCTTTCATTGTTTTTTATAGTAAAATAATAGTATATATTTTTCCCATCTATTTCATCTTGTGCAACATAGAATAATATATCATCATTATATTGAACCCCTGACAAAGCAACAATTTCCTGCTCTGAATCAGACTCAACCTTATATTCAATTGGGAAATAAAAATAACAATATACAAAAAACAATGATAGTATCAATGATATCAAACCAATACTATATCCAAATATTCGAAGGATTGTTTTTCTGTTGATTTTCTTAATTCTTTTTCTTCTCTCCATGCGTGTTAAAATATAATTGTCCAAATCATTTAATGCCATTTTTCTTTTATACATAAACCATATAAAAAATATAAGAAATATAACTAAAGATGTTATCATATCTTCACCTCTTTTTAAATACGAGATTTATTTGATATTTTCTCTTATTATCATACTGGCCAACCATAAACCTACCTTTTTATTTTTTTTCCATGCATCCAGCATTTCTTCTTGAGATAATGGTTTGTTATTGACTGTTCTACCTATTTCTATAGTCCATGCGGGTCTCTTGAATTCTTGAATATACCAATCTTTATATCCTGAATTGGATTGCATTTGAGTTTGAATAGGAATTAAAGAGTATCCTGTTAATTCACTCAATTCTTTTGTTAATCTGTAATCTCTTGATTTGTCATTTCCTGTTTGACCAAAATACCAATATAATATTTCTCCAGCATTATGATAACTAATGGTAGATAAAAAATCCTGTTCCTTTGTATAATCCATTAATGCTTTTGTTTCACTTGCTTCTCCTGGTTCTTTCCCGCCTGAACCCTCAGATAAGTATGGGACTAAACATTGTTTCCACCTTGCAGGGTAATTAGAATTCAAATCTACACCTTCCCCATTTGCTTTCCAATTTTCAAAATCTGTTCCCTTTTTAAGTATTTTTCTTAACTCTGCAATTTTTTCATCAGTTAAATGATATAAATGATTCTGAGCAATTTTTACACCATCAGGATTAACCATTGGAATAAAATGAATGCATACCTTATCCAGTATTTCTCTCACATTCCCAAATGGTTCCATAGTTTCATTAGATTCATATAATTGAGCATAGTAATTTATCATTTTCATAACCAAAGGAACCGTTGCATATTCCCTTGCATGATGAGCAGCATTTATCATTACTGACTTTTCACCTTTACCAAGGATAACGACCCAAATTGGAAAGCCCCATTCACTTTGCCCAATAGTGTCTACTTCAATAATGTCGGGATATTTCATTTCCAAATATGCAATATCTAATACCATATCCTCATATGTATAAGGATATGTTGTTGCAATTTCCCTTGGAGTAATACCCTTTGAAAAGGCAATAGCAAGATTTTCTTTTATTTCTGGTCTAAATATGCCAGGAGTATAAAAAGTGGATATGAAAGTGATAAAAGATAATATTAGAGATAATAGTTTCTTTATCATGACCATCACCTTTCTAAACTGATTTAATCACTTTAAAATCAAATAGTTTACTTTTGAGTTCTGTTAAAAACATTGATGGTTTTCCTTCAGTATTAAACATAACAGAATCCAATACATATCCTATTAGCAGGTATCTCTTTGCACGGGTAATTCCTACATAAAAGAGTCTTCTTTCTTCCTCTACTTCTTTTGATAAAACACTTTTCTTTGACGGAAAAATATTCTCATTTACATACGGCATAAAAACACAATCCCACTCTAATCCCTTTGCTTTATGGATTGTAGTTATGACTACACAATCTTCTCCCTCTTCGTTATCTTTATTTATCTGTGGTCTGTCTAAAACCGTATCAGCCAAAAATGTATCCAAATCCGCATATATCTTTGCACTGTCCATTAATGTTTCTACATCCTTTTGTCGCCCAAAATAATCATCATAATTGAATTTCATGTAATCGTTATAAAATAATTCATATAAAGTCCTTATTTTTCCCTCTACCGTATCCATAAGGTACATTGATGACAGAATTTCCATTAAGTGCCTTATACTTTTATATGCGTTCGAAGTAGGCTTAAAAGGAATATCGTGTTCTGTTATTTCTTCCAATTGAAAATTTTTCTCTTTTAAAATTTCATAAAATTTTTGAGCCGTTTTCGCACCGATACCAGAAAATAAGGATGCAATTCTGTTAAATGCAACTTCATCACTTGGGTTTTGACAAAACTTCAGAAAAGCAACTACATCACGAATATGTCGCCTGTCAAAAAACGATATCCCAGCCAGTACCTTATAAGGAATACTATTACGCTGGAATGCCATTTCTAAAGTTTTAGTCAAAAAATTAGCCCGTACCAAGACTGCCATTTCTTTATAGGGGATTCCCTGTGCTTTATACAGTTTAATTTGATTAGCAATATAATCAGCCTGCTGTGATTCATGCTCCGATTCCAAAATCACAGGTTTACCCTGGTTGGAAATAAAAGCAATCATTTCCTTTGGATACTTATGATAATTGTTGTTAATAGAGTCTACGGCCAAATCCACGATGTCTTTTTGTGAACGATAGTTATAACGAATTTTGTATATGCGACAATTTGGATGATTGACCTCAAATTTATTGATATAGTCAATTTTGCTTCCCCTGAAAGAATAAATAGTTTGTGACTCATCACCAACAACCATCAAACAATGTTTGTCTTGATTAATTAACTCAATTATTTCATTCTGAAGCCAGTTTATGTCCTGATATTCATCCACTAAGATATAAGGATACTGACTGCTTATTTTTTTGCGGATGTTAGGAAAATTGCTTAATAATGTATAAAAATAAACTAACAAGTCGTCAAAATCCATGCACTGATTTTCTTGCTTTCGCACCATATAATCTTTCAAAATTTCTAATATAGCCTTTTCAACTCTAATAGAGTAATTGTATTCAGTAACATTAATCAGTGTAATATGTTTGTTTAAATTAACGGACTTTGTATAAAACTCATAAAGTATGCTCTTGCTTGGAAAATCCTTTTTTAAATCTTCATTTTCAGCAAGATATTTTTGACGGCATAATTGAATTAAATCCTTGCTGTCCTCAGGGGTCATGATGCTAAAGTTATTATTAAAACCTAACACTTTAGCATATTTTCTTAAAAATAAACCAGCAACATGATGAAATGTTCCTGCTATAATTTTAATATCATCTTTCTTCAGTATCTTTTTAACACGCTGAATCATCTCATCGGCAGCCTTATTTGTAAATGTCAGTAACATAATTTTTTCTTCTGGAATTCCAGAAGCAATCAAATAGGCAACCCGATAAGTCAACACCCTTGTCTTCCCGCTACCTGCATTGGCAATACATAAGGAATCACACAAAGGACCTGTAACCGCCTTCTTCTGGTCGTCATCCAAATCTTTCAGTAATTCCTGTATAACTTCTTGATTACTTTTGTTTAAATTATTCTGCATCTTTAAATCACCCTCATAGACAGGTTATATTATATTTTTAGTATAACACACTATTTAATTTTAAATTATTAGATATAAAATATATGTATTTAGTAATATGCTTTGACTTCTTAAAAATTCTTTATTGAAAATGTTTTTTATGCGACAAAAAAACTGCGTCCTTATTAAAGACGCAGTTTTAAGAGATTAGACATATTTGTCAAAGTGTTTGTGTTCCGCCTTTATCTTTTCTTTTTTTAATTCTTCTTTTAGAACATTTTGAAAGGATTGAAATTTGGATTGCTTTTTTTTGTTACTAAAAGGACTTTTTCTTTGGTAATAAGATTGTTTATTAAGAGAACTAACCGAATTTACTTTAATCACAAATATCCCTCCTTACAATACATCATATTTGTTGGGAATAAATAATTCCTGATACTTTTCTATGGCATATACATCAGTCATACCTGATATATAGTCTATGACTGCTGTTTCCAATCCCCATTCCTGAAGTATCTCAATATATGTTTGCGGCATTTCTTCAGGATGTTTCAAATAATATTCAATTAATGCAGTAACAACATGTTTTGCTTTGTTTGTTTCCTTTTGTGCAGCAGGTCTTAAATAAACGGTATTGAACATGAACTCTCTCAATTCCATCATGGCATTATAAATAGGCTCACTCATTTTAATCTCTGGCTGATTTTTACTATTCTGAATCATATCCGTTGATAAAATAGTCGTCACATTATCAAGTGAGGGGAAAATTTCTCTTAAATGCTTTGGTATACTTTCGTACACAATAATCTTCCCCCGAATAGCGTCATCAATATCATGGTGTAAATAAGCAATTCGGTCTGCTATTTTCACTATTTGTCCTTCCAAAGTTAATGGTTTCACTGGACCTGTATGATTTAAAATACCATCTCTCACTTGGTTTGTTAGATTTAATTTTTCTATATGGTCAGCCACCCTCAGACTTTGCTTGTTATGGGAATAGTTATTCCCGAAATACTCTTCTAAAACTTTCTCTCCCGTATGTGAAAACGGGGCATGACCAATATCATGTGCCAAAGCAATTGCTTCTGCCAAATCTTCGTTTAAATCAAGATAACGAGCAATAAATCGTGAAATATTAGCCACCTCAAGGGTATGTGTGAGTCTGGTTCGATAATGGTCGCCTTTGGGATTTAAAAAAACTTGAGTTTTGTGTTTAAGTCTTCGAAATGCTTTTGAGTTGATAATCTTATTTCTGTCTATTTCAAACGGAAGTCCCAATTTTATAGGTTCTGGATTTTGTCTGGAAGCATGTTTACTAAAACATGCAAATTGCGAGTATTTTTCTTTTTCCCATAATATTTTGTTTGTTATATCTATCTTAATGTTCATCTCATATATTACCTCCGTTCAATAATATAAAAACCAGCAGTCAAATTTATTTAAAAAAAAGATTCTGCATGTTATCAAGTATACTATTTTTAGCATAACACATGATTTACTCTCCCTCTTTTATTGTTATTTCTTCTCTTTACATTTCCCCTCCTGTTTTGTGATTTCATTGTGTTATACTATAAATAACGCAAGTATTTTTGATAGTGAGGAGTGATTAAATAATGTTGGAATCCATTAGAAATACTGCTTTAAAAAAAGATAACGAAGATAAAACAAATACATCCGCTAATACCCAGGAATCAGAAAATAAAAAAGGTAAAAGCACGAAAAATAACTTAATCGTATTAACAACTCGCCCAATATCAGATGATGAATTAAGAACAAGATTAAACCAAGAATTTGGTAAAAATAATGCTTACTATAAAGTTTTAAAAGAAGCGGTAGACAATTTAACCGCTAAACAAAGAGAAAACTTGAAAAATTTAATGTTAATGATAAGAGAAGGTATAAAGCCTGAGTTTGTTATGAAAGACGGGAAAGTGACGGGAGTTAAATTTAATCGAACACTTTCAGATGAAGAACTGGACAATTACATTACGATGATACCTATTGAAATGTATTTTATTAATCAATACATGGAAGACAGGGCTTTAGATATGGAACTTGCTGAACACCTGAGGAATTTCCATATTACAGAAAAAATCCTTGAAATAAAGGGTGGCACTGAGAAAGAAAGGTTAAGGGCGGCAGAATATAATTCAATGATTCAAATTTTTACTACTATCATAAAAAACCGTGTATACTATAACTTAAAGAATGAGATAGACGCTGCCAACCGTGTATATGAAGCACTGAAAAAAGTAGCAAGTTCAAGAATAGAAGATAAAAAACTATTTGGTAAGTCTGGTCAATAGTATTATTGCCAAATTTGAACTACTCCCACTTTCGCTTCGCTTAGAAGTGGGAGATTCCTACGAACTTCGCTCTATCGAGCGAATATTTAGTAGGCTATCCCCGCCGTTCCAACGGTTAATCGCAATGCTTCATTGCGAAGATTTAAACTTGCGTTAATATCTCTATCATGATGTGTCCCACATGACGGACATTCCCATTCACGCAATCCAAGATTTTTAACGTGTTCATGTTGTGGCTTTGAACTACTCCCACTTTCGCTTCGCTTAGAAGTGGGAGATTCCTACGAACTTCGCTCTATCGAGCGAATATTTAGTAGGCTATCCCCGTCGTTCCAACGGTTAATCG
>Ga0209537_1003417_pt1 | contig 14558 bp, 16 predicted proteins | sample BioPla4DNA1_FD_187698 | JGI IMG/M metagenome (GOLD analysis project Ga0209537, IMG submission 187698) | Biogas fermentation microbial communities from Germany - Plant 4 DNA1 (SPAdes) (version 2) | ecosystem: Engineered > Bioreactor > Anaerobic > Digestate | place: Bielefeld, North...
TCCTTGCCAGGCATGCGACCTCTGCGCCGCTACAGGAAAATGCGTTCTTAATGATGATATGCAGCTCATATATCCCAAACTCTTATCTTGCGAGGGTCTGGTGATCTCTACCCCCATCTTCTTCGGGACTCTTTCAGCTCAATTAATAATGTTTATAGACCGCTTCCAGTGCTGGTGGTATGCCAAATTCAGGCTGAAAAAACCCTTCATACCCAACGAGGAAAAGAAGTATGCCTTTTTTATCTCTGTTGGCGCGCTAAAGAAAAAAGAGTACCATCAATGCGCTGAAGATGTGGTTGATATCTTTTTCCATATTGCAAATTTTCAGAGAAAAGGCTCGCTCCTTTTTTGCGGTTACGACGAAAAAGGTAGCATCGCCAGGGATCCCCAAAACCTGCAAAATGCTTTTCAAGCGGGATTTGATTTCGCAACATCTCTGCAGAGGCCACAAGATTAACCGCCCCTCCTGGTCGGAGAGGTATAATGATTGTTAAAAAAGAATGCAAATAAAGGAGATTGAAAAAATGGATAAAGTAAATCTTACACAAAAGTTTAGTTTAATCAATGACCACTGGAGCCCTAAAATCGTAGGAGAATTAAATGAATCATATGTAAAGGTTGTAAAATTAAAAGGTGAATTTGTTTGGCACCATCACGAAAAAGAAGATGAAATGTTTTTTGTCATTAAAGGAAAGTTAATTATTCGGTTTAAAGATAGGGATATAAAAATTGAAGAAGGTGAATTTTTGATTATTCCCAAAGGAGTTGAACATTTGCCGGTTGCAGAAGAAGAGGTTTGTGTAATGTTGATAGAACCAAAATCAACATTAAATACCGGAAACATTAAAGATGAAAGAACGGTTGAAAATCTTGATCGAATATAAATTAAGAATTAAATAAGTAGGACAGATATTGTAAGTAGTCGCCATCCAGAGCGACCTCAATATCATAATGGAGGATTGATCTGCTACAAGTTGCGTTTTTTCTTAGAAAACAGGCATATTATACAGCCTATAACCAGACCAATAATTATCGAAATGAACAGCAGTAAAATCTGGGGCATAGTAATTTCCCAGAAAAACAAGTTTAACGTTACAGGCCCGGTATTCTGGACAAGGATAATCAGCAGCAGAACAGCTATTACAATAATAATCCAAAATTTTGCTTTCATTAATTCTCCTCCCAATTTTTTAGGTAGCGTTTTAGGGTAGCGGTCAATTTAGCTTTCTCTTTCTGTTAGTATAAAGAGTTAATTCGAGTATGCAATACATTTCAATCATATTATTAATAATTCAACAAAAAGACTCTGCTTCCTCTAGAAAATTAGGTTTTCCATGTCTCCGGAGTGATACATTTAACGCAAAAATATGGAAGGGAAAAAGGCATCTAAAGCCCGGCATGGATAAATTTATCTGCCCGGGCCACTTAATAATATAAATTGACAAATAGAAAGTTGGCATGTTAGAATAAATCCTATAAAGTCCATAAAATTACTAGGCTAAGTTAATAAGTTATACCTATGGAGGCGATAATATGCCTAAAATTGTTGCAAATTTAACTGATTTGATCGGAAACACTCCTCTGCTCGAACTAAGTAATTATAATAAAGTTAACGAATTGGAAGCTGCTGTAATTGCCAAGCTGGAGTATTTTAACCCGGCCGGTAGCGTCAAGGATCGAGTTGCTCTTGCGATGATTAATTCTGCTGAAGAAGAAGGGTTAATCAAGCAGGATACTGTAATAATTGAACCCACGAGCGGCAATACAGGTATCGGTTTGGCCTTCGCAGCTGCAGCTAAAGGATATCGGCTGATTTTGACGATGCCTGATACCATGAGCATCGAGAGAAGAAAGCTGCTGAAAGCATTAGGCGCTGAGCTTGTTTTGACTCCAGGTGCTGAAGGGATGAGAGGGGCGATCAAAAAAGCTAAAGAGCTGGCCGGGCAATATGATCACGCTTATATTCCCAACCAGTTTACAAACAAAGCCAATCCTGAAATTCACCGGAAGACGACTGCAGAAGAAATCTGGCGGGATACCGATGGTAAAGTAGATATTTTTGTGTGCGGAGTTGGCACCGGCGGTACAATTACAGGTGTAGGTGAAATATTAAAACAAAGAAAACCGGATATACAAATTGTGGCGGTTGAGCCCTTTGATTCGCCGGTACTTTCCGGCGGCAAGCCTGGTCCTCATGAAATTCAGGGGATAGGTGCCGGTTTCATCCCTGATATATTAAATCTATCAATTATCGATGAAATCTATACAGTTAAAACAGAGGAAGCCTATGAAACGGTCCGCCAGTTATCCAAAACAGAAGGCCTATTGGTCGGCATTTCATCCGGTGCGGCTGCCTTTGCTGCGACCCAGTTAGCAAAAAGGACAGAAAACAGAGGCAAAACCATCGTGGTATTATTACCGGATAATGGCGAGCGCTATCTCTCCACTCCTTTATTTGAGTAATTGTTTCCGGGTATTTGAATTGTTAGCCGGGCACTCAGTATAGAAATATTTCATTATGGGGAGATTCATATGCACCGAAGAAAATTTGGATTCGATACTTTACAGGTTCATGCCGGGCAGGAAGTCGATCCCACAACAGGCAGCAGGGCAGTTCCAATTTATCAGACGACTTCCTATGTATTTAAAAACGCAGAACATGCAGCCAATCTTTTTGCGCTGAGAGAACCCGGCAATATATATACCCGGATTATGAACCCGACAACTGATGTCTTTGAAAAACGCATGGCAGCACTGGAAGGTGGAGTAGGAGCCCTGGCTGTAGCTTCGGGTTCAGCGGCAATTACCTATGCCATATTAAACATTGCCGGAGCAGGTGATGAAATTGTCTCCGCCGGCACACTATATGGCGGGACTTTCAATCTTTTTTCGTTTACCCTGCCGCGCCTGGGAATAAAAACAGTTTTCGTTAACCCGGATGATCCGGAAAACTTTCGTAAGGCTATTACTGACAAAACCAAGGCTTTATACCTTGAAGTCATCGGGAATCCCGGTATCAACTTAATTGATATCGAAGCTGTAGCCGGTATTGCCCATGATAGCGGTATCCCCCTGATTGTCGACAATACCTTTGGCACCCCGTATTTAATTAGACCAATTGAGTTTGGTGCTGATATAGTGGTACACTCAGCAACAAAATTTATCGGTGGTCATGGAACATCAATCGGCGGGGTAATAATTGACTCCGGCAAATTTGACTGGGTTTCCAGCGGCCGTTTTCCCGGTCTAACAGAACCTGATACAAGTTATAACGGCATTGTTTACGTTAAGGAGGCCGGCCCGGCAGCCTATATTACCAAAACCCGGGTTCAATTATTACGTGATACCGGGGCAGCCCTGAGCCCCTTTAACGCATTCCTCTTCCTGCAAGGATTAGAAACCCTCTCCTTAAGAGTGGAGCGGCACGTTTCCAATAGCCGGAAGATAGCCGAGTTTTTGCATCAGCACCCCTTGGTAAACTGGGTCAATTACCCCGGCTTGCCGGGCAATAAATACTATGATTTGGCCCAAAAGTATTTTCCCAAAGGAGCAGGCTCCATCTTCACTTTCGGCATCAAAGGAAGCGTAGAAGAAGGTAAAAAATTTATTGACAATCTTAAGATCTTCTCCTTGCTGGCCAACGTTGCAGATGCAAAGTCACTGGTTATTCACCCGGCCAGCACTACCCATGCTCAATTAAGCGCGGAGGAGCAGAAACTGGCGGGGTTGTCACCTGACCTGATACGTCTTTCCATTGGTATCGAAGATGTAAACGATTTGATCTGGGATCTTGACCAAGCTCTCCGTAAAGCAGTAAAAAACCGCTAAAATGTTTTTATTTGTTTTGTAATTGCAGGTTGGAACTAGTTGACAATTGATTGATGATAGGCTACAATATCCATAGGAATTATGTTGTTACTTTTAAATGCTGAACTTGGCCGGCAATAAGAGTTTAAAAAAAATTTAAGGGAGGAAGATATGGCTGGGAAAGTACTGGCAGTTAATGTTTCTGAAAGGCGCGGCGAGATAAAGCAGAATATAAATGATGCTTTTCTCAAGGAAAATTATGGGCTTGCCAAAGATGCACATAGTGGAGACTGGCACCGTCAGGTCAGTCTTCTGTCGCTTTCCAGTTATGAAAAAATGCAGGCCATGGGAGCAGTTGGACTTGATTATGGTGTATTTGCTGAAAATATAACGGTATCTGGACTTGAGGTAGCCGAACTCCCGCTGAAAACTCGTTTGCGAGTCGGGGAAGCAATCCTGGAAGTTACGCAAATTGGCAAGAAATGTGATAACCATGGTTGCGCTATAAAAAGACAGGTTGGTACATGTTTGATGCCCATTGAAGGAGTTTTTGCCAGAGTTCTGAGTTCCGGTTGGGTTAGAGTCGGTGATCAGGCAGAAATATTGACAGAAGGAAGGTAACCGCCTTATGGCTGACACAAAAAAATACAACCAGCAGAAGGTAACCACGTACTGTGCAGGCCGTCATGCTATTTCTGAAGTTTCTGTGGTGCTGGAGAAACCATTAACTCTTTTCCTTAATCAACAGGAATTAACAACTATGATCTGTTCACCCGGGGCATACGAAGAACTGTGTGTAGGTTTTTTGATAAGTGAAGGTATTGTACAGGAACGATCCGATATTAGTTCGATTTCCTGTCAGGAAGAGGAAGGCCTGGTTTGGATAGTAACCAGTAAGCCAATACCTCAAGTCAATAATTTTTTACGGCGGCAGTTGACCAGTTGCTGTGGGAAAAGCCGGACGGGTTTATACTTCATCAATGATTCCAGCCAGTTGGAGGCAGTTCAGTCAGATACCGTATTTAGCGCTGAACAGTTGCTTGGGTTTATTAGGGAACTGGAAAACAAATCGGATACCTTTCAACGAACCGGCGGTGTTCATGAAGCAGGCCTGGCTGATCATTCCGGGTTGTTATATATGTATGAAGACATCGGACGTCATAATGCTGTTGATAAAGTATTTGGAAAAGCTTTTTTAGAAGAGATAAATATGACTGATAAATGTCTAATACTAAGCGGCCGGATTGCCTCCGAGATATTAATCAAAGCCCTCCGTAATAAGGTTTCTTTTATTTTATCACGTTCAGCTCCTACAAAATTAACGATAGAATTAGCAGAGGAATTCAATATTACCCTGGTCGGCTTTGCTCGCGGAGACCGCTTTAACATTTACAGCCATCCGGAAAGAGTAATGATGTAATTCAGTGAAATTTAAACACGGTTAAAAGGGGGGATGAATACCGTGATGAAGTTATCAACCAAAGGCAGGTATGGATTGAGAGCAATGATAGATCTGGCTGCTAATGCAAAAGAAGGCCCCAGCACAATTCATGCCATTGCAGAAAGGCAGGAGATATCTGAGCGCTATCTGGAACAGTTGCTGATCCCCTTGAAACAATCCGGACTGGTTAAAAGCGTTCGTGGTTCACAGGGGGGTTACATGTTAGGACGTGATCCGCAGGATATATCAGTGGGAGATATCATCCGTGTCCTGGAAGGGCCTGTGTCGCCGGTTGATTGTGTAAGTGAGCAAAATCCGGACGAATGTAAAAGAGCCGATACATGTGTTACACGGACAATTTGGACCAAAGTCCGCGATTGCATCGCAGATGTACTGGATTCATATTCTTTAATGGATTTAGTAAATGAAGCGCGTCATATGTCTGGAGACAAAGCAGTTACCCCGGATATAGATCCCCAATAAGGCAAAATTTTTTCTGATGCAAAGATAATCACATAGATAATCAAACAGTATGGATGAGCTTAAAGTGAAGCCTGTTTACATGGATTCCAGGGCAACTGCCCCGGTTAATCCTCAAGCCTTTTAATGAACCCAAACCCTACTTTACCGATAGCCATGGTAATGTATCCAGGTGTAAGAACAAGCTTTATAGGCTGCACTTAGAGTTGAAAGCGGTTTGGTATTCATAATACATGCCAACAACGAAAAGGGTTGGCTACAATCCACCATGAAGCCGGCTCAAGTAAAATAAACAATTATTGCCGTAACACTAAAAAGATTAAAGAGGTAAGCACATGCCTATTAATATACCGAATGACCTACCTGCATCTGAGATTTTAAACAATGAAAACATTTTCATTATGCATGAAGACCGGGCAACCAGCCAGGATATTCGTCCACTGCGCATCGTGATTTTTAATCTGATGCCGGAAAAAATAGTGACTGAAACGCAACTCCTGCGCTTGCTTGGAAATTCTCCGTTGCAGGTGGATATCGTTTTGTTGCATCCTAAAACCCATAAGTCGAAAAACACTCCGGAAGAACATCTACTAAAGTTTTATTGTGCTATAGATGATATTGAAGAAGAGAAGTTTGATGGCTTGATTATAACCGGAGCACCAGTTGAATTGCTGGATTTTGAAGAGATAAATTACTGGGAAGAATTAAAGAAAGTTATGGATTGGAGCCTTAGTCACGTATACTCCACCTTGTATCTTTGCATGGCTGCCCAGGCAGGATTATATCATCATTTTTGCATTCCCAAGTATCCTCTTGGCAAGAAAATGTTTGGTGTTTTTTCACATATCGTAAATAAAAAGAATTCCCGGTTATTGCGTGGTTTTGATGACGAGTTCCTGGTTCCGCATTCAAGGCATACCGAGGTGCGTAAAGAGGATATTGAGAAAGTTTCCGAGCTGGAAATACTTTCAGAGTCTCCGGAAGCCGGTGTATACATTGTAGCAACCCGGGACGGCCGGCAAATTTTCGTAACCGGGCATCCGGAATATGATCCGCTTACCTTAAAAAATGAATATATCCGAGATAAAAATCGGGGCCTGGAAATCGAGATACCTAAACATTATTTCCCTGACGGTGATCCCGGCAAGCCTCCTATAGTTCGTTGGAGAGGGCATGCCAATCTGTTGTTTTCCAATTGGTTAAATTACCATGTATACCAGGAAACCCCTTACGATTTGAATGAATTAAAAAAGGCAAGATACCGCGAGGCGGTTTCCTTTAAATGATAAGCTTATTTAACAAGAAAAAGGGAAGGTGATAAGCATGAGTGGATTGAGTCCCAAACAGCTCGGCAGACTGGTAAATGATATTGTTACCGGCTATCGAAAGAATCAGCCCGATATATCTTTTGGCTCTGTTTCAGTACCTAAAAGGGAAGTAATTATTAAAGTTATTTTTATGTTAAGGGAATTGCTTTTCCCGGAATATTTTGGCCAGCGGCATCTTATCGGCACAACCATTGAATATCACATCGGGGCTCTGCTGATTAAGATTCATGAAATATTGCATGAGCAAATCTCATGTGCTCTCCAGCACAGGGCAGTGGATGATTATGCAGATACAGATGGCATTGCCAATAAAGCCGATGAAATTATTTATACTTTTTTAAGCAAAATACCTGAACTTCGTGAAACAATTACCCTTGACGTAGAAGCTGCCTTTGCCGGAGATCCTGCAGCTGCAGACAAATATGAAATAGTATTTTCTTACCCGGGTGTTTTTGCCGTTTTTGTCTATCGCTTGGCCCACGAGTTGTGGTTGCTCTCTGTTCCGTTAATCCCCAGAATTATGACTGAATACGCCCACAGCGTTACCGGTATTGATATTCATCCGGGTGCAACCATCGGCAAGTATTTCTTTATTGATCACGGTACCGGAGTTGTTATCGGTGAAACCACCGTTATCGGGAATAATGTAAAAATCTATCAAGGTGTAACTCTGGGTGCCCTATCCACACGCGAAGGCCAGAATCTGCGCGGGGTAAAACGCCATCCAACTATTGAAGATGATGTAACCATTTATTCTGGAACATCTATTCTGGGCGGGGAGACTGTAATCGGTAAGGGGGTAGTCATCGGTAGTAATGTCTTCTTAACTAAATCAGTCCCGCCCGGTACGAAAGTCATTAATAAAACTCCGGATTTAATTTTTAAGGGCCGGGCAGCATGGGAGCCTGACAGTCAATGTCTGAAAGTAAATATGTAAATATACGGCGGTGATTTTTTGTGTGAGGGTGATATGTAGGGGATGATAATGGATGATAGTAAGATTTTAACTATAATGCAGGAGGTAATAATATTTGAAAAAAAATCATTTTGGAGGTTTAGGAAAATGTTATGGATTAAAAGATGTTCCGTGATACTGCTCATTGCAGCACTGGTCGTTGCCGGAGGTTGCGCACCGGCAAAGGAAAGCGCGGTGCCGGAGGGTGAGCCGGTTGAAAAAACGGCTGAGGAACAGGGTTCCGGAAACTTAAGTTTTGACCAACCATACGAGCTTTTATGGGGTACAATGGCCGCGGGATCGCCGTGGCAAGTTCTTGGGACAGCGTTTTTAGAGGATATTAAGAAAAATCTTCCCAATGTTACCGGGTCCATTTTACCTACAAATGCTACTGCAAATTTGCTTGGTGTGCAGACAGGTGAATTCAATATAGGTTTTTCTCTTAGCGATAGAACAGCCGAAGCCTGGGATGGCCAAGGAGTTTTTGAAAAAGAAGGGAAACTCCAGGATATAAGATGCTTGTTTTGTATTTATCCTCATTCCAGTCAATCTTTAGTGTGGGCTGACTCACCGATAAAAACATACGAGGATTTAGTGGGCAAGAGAATTACGACCGGCCCCAGGGGTTCATCTACTGAACAACTTTCCAGGCTCTTTTTTGAACTAATGGGTTATGACCCTGATAAAAATTTCCATATAGAATACGTATCTTATTCCGACGCAATTGAGCTTATGAAAGACGGGCATTTGGATGCCTGGGTAATGATGACCGCACCTATTCCTTCCCCTTATTATATAGAATTAAGCAGTGTAAAGCCGATCAGATTGCTGGATATGCCTGAGAACATAGTCCAAGAAATGTCAAAATTAAAGGGAGTGGATCCCTATATTTTGCCGGGAGGGGTTTATGAAAATGTTGATTATCCAACAAATGCCATAAGAACCAGAATGCACGCTGTTGTTCATAAGGATTTTCCGGAACAGCTGGCTTACGATATTGTTAAAATAATCGCCGAAAACTTTGACCGTTATGAAGAGCTGGTTTCCGCCATGAAGATGACCACAGTAGAAGAAATGGCCGCTGATGTAGGAATTCCATATCATCCGGGAGCTTTAAAATATTATGAAGAACAGGGGTGGGCAGAACAATGAATGTGTGGAACCCTGTTTTAGAGACAATGCCCCCGGAAGATCTCCGGCGCTATCAATTGATTAAATTCAAGGAACAGTGTATTTATGCTTTTAAAAACAGCCCTTATTACATGCGAAAATTTACTGAAGCGGGGCTTAAGCTCAAAGACCTGGAAAATATTAAGACAATGGACGATGTCTTGAAGATTCCTATTTCCTCCAAAAAAGAATTTGCCGCTGCCCAGGAAGGCAAAGAACCTTTCCCCTATGGAGAACTGCTGGCAGTTCCCATTGAACGAATAAGCGAATATCACCAGACCAGCGGTACGACAGGTACGCCCCTGCGGTGGGGAGATACCTGGGCTGATTGGGAATGGTATGCAGATATATGGGCGACAATCCTGTATTCACGGGGCCTGAGGGCAAAGGATCGCCTCTACATTGCCTTTCCCTACCATATATATATTGCATTTTGGGGAGGGCATTATGGAGCTGAAAAGATCGGCGCTGAAGTGATACCGGGAGGCTCCACGGGCACAGAGGAAAGAATCCGGGAAATAGTGGAGCTACGTTGCACCGCATTGATGTGCACGCCTTCTTATGCGCTGCACATGGTCAATATCGCCAAACAGATGGATATTGATCTGCGAAAAACTGCGGTAAGCAAACTTTTTTGTACAGGAGAGCCGGGTGCTTCTATTATCTCCACCAAACAGAGAATCGAAGAGGCCTGGGGGGCTAAAGTGTTCGACCATGTGGGAGCCACCGAGGCTCCCCTCTGGTCTTTTCAATGTGAAGAACAGCGCGGCTTGCATCTCAATGAAGCCCATTACCTGGTTGAAATTTTGAACCCGGAAACACTGACACCCGTTGCTGAAGGGGAAACAGGCACTGTTGTCGTTACCAATTTCGCCCGGAAAGGTATGCCGACAATCAGATACGACCTTAAAGATCTTATTAAAATATCTTCTGAAAAATGCCCTTGCGGCAGGACATGGAGAATGTCCGAAGGCGGAGTCGCCGGAAGAAGGGATGAAATGTCCAAGGTCAGGGGAGTATTATTTTCACCCAAAAATGTGGAAAAAGCCGTAATGAGCATTCCGGAGCTCAATGGAGAGTTTAAAATTATCATCACGCGGGAAAAGGATTACGACAGCGTTATGGTCAAGGCCGAGGCCTTTAAAGATTACGAAAACATCAGGGCTGAGCTTGCTGAAAGACTCTCCAAAGAATTGAGAAACACAACAACGTTGAGATGTGACGTGGAAATTTTACCTTCCGGTACCTTGCCCCGGCATGAGGCAAAAGCGAAAAGGCTGGAGGATTTGAGGTAGTGTTCTGCACTGATACTGCATTAATAATTAACTTGCATTATTTTATCTGAAGGAGGAAGCAGCCGTGGACAAAGAAAAATTGCAGAAGCTGAAAGATATCGATCGGGAAATAAAGAACCTGGATGCTGCCGCGAGAAAATTGAAGAACATGGCGGAGGAAATGGATCTGCCCATCGTTTTTTATAACGTTAACAGAATTTTGGGGACGCTTAATGTGCTCAAAGAAAATATCTCGGAACCTTTAAATATTATTTACTCCGATTAAAAGCATCAAGGTGTGTGGATTATTGTGCCCTAAATGGAAAACAGGGGGGCTTGTGACAAAATGAAAAAGTTTTTTCAACCAAAGTACAACTACCTGAATTATTTTATTCGTTTTCTGGCTATATCCATGGCCGCCTTTCATATTTATATAGGGCTTTTTGGCGGCATAGATGCCTATCAGCAAAGGGCTGTTCACCTGGGCTTGGGTTTGCCCCTAATCTTTCTGCTCTATCCGGTCGGTAAAAATAGGAATCTGTCTTTTAAAATATTAAGTGACTATTTGCCCTGTCTGCTTTCAACTATATGCATTGCCTATATATTCATCTTCTATGACTGGATCACCATTGAAAGGTTTTTTTTGATCACTCCCCTTAAAGTGTCAGAAATAATTTTGGGTATTATGCTTATTGCCCTGATTATCGAAGCTACACGGAGAGTTGTCGGCAAGGCGTTATGTGTGCTTGTCCTGTTTTTTCTGTTCTACCCCCTTTTGGGAAATTATCTACCAGGGATGCTGCACACCATTTCATTTTCATGGCAAAAAATAATCGACATGCAGTATTTGACGACAGGGGGCATTTTTGGTATCCCCCTGGGAGTCTCTGCGAGTGTCATCGTTTTATTTATCGTTTTTGCCTCCTTCGTTCAGAGCAGCGGCTTTGCAGATTTTGTCTATGAATTCTCCGCGGCAATCATGAAAAAAGCCCGCGGCGGCCCGGCTAAAATTGCTGTAATTGCCAGCGCTTTAGTAGGGTCAATTTCCGGCAGCAGCACGGCAAACGTTGTTACAACAGGCAGTTTTACCATTCCCATGATGAAAAAAATAGGGCTAAAACCGGAGTTTGCCGGGGCTGTTGAGGCGAGTGCCTCTACTGTCGGCCTAATTTTGCCGCCTGTCATGTCCGGTGCAGCATTCTTGATGGCTGCCTTTACAGGGCTCCCTTACAAAAATGTATGCATCCTTGCTTTGCTGCCGGCTCTAATAAACGTATATGCTGTTTACCTGATGGTGCATTTTGAGACAGCCAAAGATAATTTACAGGTTGTGCCCGTCGATGTAAGCCTGGCTGAAACCTTCAAAAGATATTATCATATCTTGATCCCCCCTCTTATACTGGTTTTTTTAATTATCAAGGGCTATTCGCCGGGATTTGTATGCAGCTGGTCAATTATCGCCTTTGTTGCCTTTTGCTTCCTGCGCGCGCATACCCGTCTGTCGGTCAAGCAAATTCTTGACACCCTGGAGAGCGGAGCCAAAGGAGCGCTATTGGTCCTGGTCGCCACGGCAGCCAGCGGTATAATCGTCGGCTCGGTAGATTTAACCGGCCTTGGCCACAGGCTCGCCTCGGGATTGGTGGAGCTAACCGGTGGGAACATACCTTTAACGCTGATAATAGCCATGCTTTTAACTCTACTTCTGGGAACGGGCATGCCGCCGGCAGCAACGTATGTTGTTTTGGTAGCCATCCTCGTTCCGGCTCTCATTAATTTAGGCATCTCGGTCTATGCCGCTCACTTTTTTGTTGTATTTTTTGCGGGGCAGTCCCTGATCACACCGCCCATGGCTATAACTTCCTATGCAGCAGCAACAATTGCCGGGGCAGATCCTATGAAAACATCGTGGCTGGCTATAAAAATCAGCTTGACCGCTTTTATAATACCTTTTATGTTTGTCGTCAATCCGGCTTTTTTAATGATCGGTTCAGTTGGCGAAATTATTTCTGTCACTATAACTGCCCTGATGGGAGTCTTTTTATTGGCAATTTCTCTTGAGGGTTATTTCCTGCAAGAATTAAATATTTTTGAGCGGATCCTCGCTTTTATCGGCGCCATACTGCTAATCTATCTTGAATTTATATTTATTTTGCCGGGAAGTATTATTTTGTGCATTTTGGTTATTCCTCAAGCAATCAGGTCCCGCAAGTTGTTTGTAACCATGGACCATAAAAGTGAGATCAGGGCAGCCGACTGATTTAATAAGGGGAGATTTTGCTATGCCTGACGATAATAGAAAAATTTGGGAAAGATATTCCCGTCAGGCCGCGAAAGCTAAACTGGAAAAGCTCTATAAAAAAATGGTGACCACGGAATTATTTAAAACCCGTGGTCGTTTTAATGCTGTCATTTTAGTGTCATTTCAAAACTGCAAAGTTCTGTTTGAACGCCTATGCAGTATAGTTGATGGAGATCTTTAGTCTTTAAAGGCTTCGCTTACTTTCCACACTTTCCATACATTGCCGACCAAATCCGGTTCCGGTTTTAGTGTTTGTTTGCCGGGCTTCCAGCCTGAGGGGGTGGCTTCTGTTCCCTGTGAATTCCGAACCAGCTGGAACGCTTGGATTTGTCTGATTGACTCACTTATATTTCTACCGACAGGAGGTGTTAAAACTTCAAACCCCTGAATAATGCCGTCGGGGTCAATAATAAACCTTCCCCTTGTTTCAACTCCGCTATCTTCATCATAGATGCCATACAATTTCCCGATACTGCCATCCTGGTCCGACAGCATCATAAATGGAATATCTTTATTGATCATCTTCGACAGCTCATGGTCATTCCACATTTTATGTACGAAAACACTATCAACACTTACAGAAAGCACTTCTACACCCAGGCTTTTCATCTCATCGTATTTTTCAGCAACTGCTGAAATTTCTGTTGCTCAGACAAAAGTAAAATCACCCGGATAAAAACAAAGTAAAATCCATTTCCCCTTGTATTCAGAAAGACTGGTGTTCATAAACTTACCTTGATAATATGCGGGGGCTGTAAAATCCGGTGCTGGTTTACCTACTTTTATCATGGGTTTTTTTGCCTCCTTTACATTTGGCTCGCCGGACATCTCTGGCTCAGGGTTTGTTTTTTTAATCTCCGGCCTCTGGCATCCCGGCTTGAACTCTTCAGGCATTTAGATCCTCCGTCCTTTCTTAATAGAAATAATCTATAGTAATACTTCCAAGTATTGAAATATATTATAACCGTTATTTTGTAATAATACAAGATAATATTGATTATGAAATAGCACTTAATATTATTTTAAATTCATATCAAATCAATCTTATCGTCGGTGATCTAGGGGTATTTATCGTGTTCTTTGCTTGAGAACTAACTTCTTGGAAGGCTTTTATCACACTATGCAGGTAAATGGGGGATGTAAAGCGAACTATCATAAGAAGAAGTAAGAGATAACAGGAGAAGAAATAAGAGATAACAGGATGGGGTATTTGTGCTGCCGGAAAAAATAGAAACCGAATGTGCCGATAGGGCCAAGCAGGTAAGCTCTTTCATCGTCATGGATGTACTGGAGAAAGCACACGAAATGGAGGCCTGCGGCGAAGATATCATTCACCTGGAAATTGGCGAACCCGATTTTGACACCCCCCAGCCGGTGAAAGAAGCCGCCTTGCAGGCCTTGAAAGCGGGAGATACCCACTATACCCATAGTCTGGGCAAACTGGTCTTGCGGGAAGCTATTGCCGACTTTTATAAGCGTAAATACGGGGTTGAGCTATCTCCGGAACAAATTATCGTTACCTCCGGTTCTTCTCCCGGGATGCTGCTCGTTTTTTCTGTGTTAATAGAGCGCGGAGATGAGGTAATTCTTCCTGACCCTCACTACGCCTGCTATCCCAATTTCATACGTTACCTCGAAGGCAAGCCTGTTTTTATTCCGGTGCAAGGAGAGAACGGCTTTAAGTACCGCCCTGATGATATAAAAAAAGCGATCAACGCCAGGACGGCATTTCTAATGCTCAATTCCCCTGCCAACCCCACCGGTTCTGTCTATAACAGCCGTGAGTTGCAAGAGCTGGCAGCTT
>Ga0209537_1003419_pt1 | contig 14555 bp, 12 predicted proteins | sample BioPla4DNA1_FD_187698 | JGI IMG/M metagenome (GOLD analysis project Ga0209537, IMG submission 187698) | Biogas fermentation microbial communities from Germany - Plant 4 DNA1 (SPAdes) (version 2) | ecosystem: Engineered > Bioreactor > Anaerobic > Digestate | place: Bielefeld, North...
ATGGTTATTACCTTATCGATAGTTTGATTGATGACTCTAAGACGAGTTATTTCTTTTTGAGTCATATTGAATGTCTCCTTTCGCATACATGACATTTTATCAGAATAAATTCAATATGACATTATCATAGAATAACTACAGAATAACTACAAATTTTTTGATTTTTTCTTGCTTAAATGGTATTATTTATATAAGATATTTAGTGTGATATATATGTATTGCATTAATAAGATTACATAAGACAAAATATTGGCATGAGCTAAACTGATATAAGTAATACCACATCTTCATACTACGAAATCGAAGCCCTACACAAGTTTTAGTGAAATAAAGTCACACAAATATACCAAGTATCAGATGAAAACAGCTTTTATGTTCATACTTATTACCCAAGATAGAAAAGAGTAGAGATGAAATTATTTTAGTTGTAATGTACTCTGTCATCAACAATTTTAATAGGTATAACATCTTAGGAAGGTCTCAACTTTATTTGATTCCCTTGTTTTGATAGTTTGGCAAATATTTTTGCCACTATTATATATCCAATATTTTTAATATTGGTAAAACTAAAGGGTAAAGGAGAGTAGTACAAATGAGACTAGAAGGAAAAGTTGTAGTAGCTCAAGGCGGAGGGCCAACAGCGGTAATCAATCAATCTTTAGTAGGCGCCGTACTTGAATCCAGAAAATTTCCTCAAGTTACTAAAGTTTATGGAGCTATCAATGGAGTAGCAGGCATTGTTAACGAAGAGTTTATTGACTTAACACAAGAGACCACTCATAACCTTGAACAAGTTGCCATAACCCCCTCATCTGCCCTATTTTCAACAAGAGATAAGCCTGACGAAGCATATTGTAAGGAAATATTTAAAGTATTTAGAGCTCATAATGTTAGATATTTCTTCTATATTGGCGGTAACGATTCCGCTGATACAGTAAGAATAGTTAATGAACAGGCAGAATCTGCAGATTATGAGTTTAGGGCTATTCATATTCCAAAAACCATTGATAATGATCTGATGATAAATGATCATACTCCTGGTTATGGTTCAGCTGCACGCTTTGTAGCTCAGGCCTTTATTGGTCTTAATCTAGATACCAGAGCGTTGCCTGGAGTGCATATAGGAGTAGTCATGGGACGTCATGCTGGTTTTTTGACAGCAGCAGCCTCAATAGCTCAAAAATATCCTGATGATGGTCCTCATCTAATATATCTTCCTGAACGACCATTTAGTATAGATAAATTCGTAGCAGACGTTAAAAAAGTTTATGATAAATATGGTAGATGTTTAGTGGCCGTTTCGGAAGGGATACAAGATGAAAATGGCCAACCTATAGTTACAAAGCTAGTAGAACGGGAAAAAGATGCACATGGTAATATTCAATTATCTGGTACAGGTGCATTAGGTGATCTTCTTGTTAAATATATTAAAGATAAATTAAATATACAAAGAGTTAGAGCAGATACTTTTGGGTATTTACAAAGATCTTTCATTGGATGCGTATCAGATGTAGATCAACTAGAAGCAAGAGAAGTAGGTGAGAAAGCCGCTCAATTTGCTATTTGGCATAATGTGGATGGTTCCATTACTATACATAGAACTGGTTATTATTCTGTAGATTATAAGTTGACGGATTTGCGTGAAGTTGCTGGTAAGACAAGATTAATGCCTGATGAATTTATTAATTCTGAAGGTAATAATGTTACTGAAGCCTTTAAATACTACCTAACTCCACTACTGGGATCTGACATGCCAGCAGCAAGCTTGCTAAGGGCACCTAGAGCACCTAAGATATTAAAGAAATAGGCGGGGTCAACCTCCCGCCTTTTTTATTTATTTTTACCCTCTGTACTAGTCCTCTTTATATAATAATATCTTAAACGTTAACTTATCAATAGTTCTATATACTCATGAAATATTTATTGTTAAACCAGTCCATTCTTGTAAATGTAATTATTAGTTATTCGCTATTTACAACTAGAGTTTTCTGGTATAAAGAATAGAATAAACCAGTTTTCCACTAATATGTTCCGAATTCATTAAATCTATTTTGTCCACATTCACTGTTATTTGATTTATATTAGTAAGCATTTTATCCAGTAAAAAGTTATCCTTAATTTTCACTCTTCTACCTATGGTAATATGTGGTTTATAAGGTCTATTATCTAATGTAAAACCTTGAGATTTAAGAGCTTCATGAAGCTGTTTTTGTAAATTAATTAGATGCTTATTCGCCTCTATCCCTATCCAATATATATGGCCATCTCTGCCTTTAAAAAAGCCTATTCCTTTAAGTTTCATTATAAACTTCTCAGCTATAATTTGATTCATTGCATCCTTTATTTTATATAGCTGAGCAGGATGAATATTACCAAGGAATTCTAAAGTAAGATGTAGATGTTGCTCTTTAACGAATCTTCCTTGAAGCGAATGTCTTTTTATTTCATAGCTAATTTGCTGAATGGCTTTTTTAGTGCTTTCATCAAAATTAATGGCTATAAAGAGTCTCATCTTATTACTCCTTACTTAATCTCTAAAATATCTTTAATTACCTCACCAGCAATAATTAATCCTGCAACAGAGGGAACAAAGGATACGCTTCCGGGAACTTGTCTCCTAACAGTACATTTTCGTGTTGTTCCTGCAGGACAAACGCAGTTGGTTTTGCAGTTATCCTCGTCATTTTCGTAAGGCTTACGTGCTGGCTCTTTAGAATAAACTACCTTTAAAGAAGTAATGCCTCTTTTTCTTAATTCATATCGCATGACCTTAGCAAGAGGGCATATACTGGTTTGATATATATCAGCTACTTCAAATTTAGTTGGATCCAACTTGTTGCCTGCCCCCATACAGCTAATAATAGGAGTATTACACTCTTTTGTCTTTTCAATCAAGACTAATTTTGACGATATAGTGTCTATAGCATCTACTACATAATCATACTTTGATAGATCAAATTTATCTGCGTTATCTTTATTATAAAAAATCTGGTAGGCTTCGACTTTGGCCTTCGGATTTATCTCCAGTATTCTTTCACGCATAACTTCAACCTTAGGCTTGCCTATGGTTTTTCTAGTAGCTATCAGTTGTCTGTTTATATTAGTTAGACATACCTTGTCATCATCAAATATGGCTATTGTGCCAACACCGCTTCTAGCTAAAGCTTCTACTGTAAAGGATCCAACACCACCTATACCAAATACTGCCACTGATGTCTCTTTTAACTTATTTACTCCTTCAACCCCTAATAAAAGTTCAGTTCTTGAAAATTCGTTCATATTTTTCCTCTCCTACTAAAATGAAACTTTAAATCAAAACGACAATTTTTTCTTTAATGAAATTCCTAATTAATTATAATCTATAAAACTCTAAATTTCTACCCTTTAGTAATTTTTGAAAGTAAAGATTTATTGTTATATTATTAGGAAGGAATCTCATAATTTATGAAGAATATATTACCAATAGAGTTAGAATATTAAATTAAGGGAGAGAAAAATATGGATTATCCTAAGATTAAAACCCTAAAAAGCAATCCAAGCCTGGAAGGGCTAGCCATGTTTATACCCGATGTGGTTTTTTCTACTGCTACAGGAGTGGAACTTAAAATGCAGATCATGGTACCTTGGCGTGAAAACATAGATAATGAAGAAGCTCAAATACCCCGAAGACCTCTAATAGTTTTTCTACAGGGTAGTGGCTGGACTTTTCCTAATGTCAACTTTGAAATCCCTCAGCTTGCTGAATATGCCAGAAATGGGTATGTGGTAGCAACAATTACTCACAGGAGTTTTAAGGATGGATATCCTGCTCCTGCTTTCTTGCAGGATGCAAAAACTGCAATTCGATTTTTGCGTAAACATGCTGATGAATATGGAATAGATCCAAATCGAGTATGTTTTTGGGGAACATCTTCTGGAGGCAATACTGCTATGCTAGTTGCCATGACGGGAGATGATCCTAGATACAAAACTCATGAATATGCTGAGTACTCAGATAGTGTTTCAGTTGCTGTACAGTGCTTTGGACCTACGGATCTACCAGAACTTCTTTCTAGCAATTCCGACTTATCAAGTGCTCAGGAACATTTCGGCGGATTTGTTGGAGGGCAACTAAGTGAAAATATAGATCTATTAAAACAAATGAGTCCTTTTCATATAATTGAAAAGGATAAGGATTATCCTCCACTTCTGCTAATTCATGGAGATGCTGATACTTTGGTGCCCTATGAACAAAGTGAGAAGATGTATAAAGCCCTTGTAGACAACGGATATGATGCAGAAATGATAAGGGTAGAAAATGCTCCCCATGAAGGATCATTTTGGAGTCGTGAGTTGCATACAGAAATTTTAGATTTTATTAAACGAAAATTGTAAACTTATTATAATTAAGAGCTGTTGCTTGACTCGATTAAATAGATTAGCAACAGCTCTTTTATAATTATCAATCATATAGTTCCAAATTTAGATAATGCTTTTATTAGACTATCCACACTTTTTTGAGTAGTTGCCCAAGATGTAACTAGCCTAATTACACTGCTATCTTGTCCAATTCTTTTGTATATAGAAAAATCAAATTTTGCTGCTAAGCATTCTAGTATATGATTTGGTATTATATGAAATAGCTGATTGGTGCATGGCGGTGCATAAAAAGAGTAGCCGTATTCTTTTAAGGCATTAGCTATCTTCTCTGCCATTCTATTAGCATGGCCAGCAAGATTAAAGAATAAGTCGTCCTGGAATAATGCTTCAAATTGAATTCCCATAACAAATCCTTTGGCCATAAGGGCCCCTCTCTGCTTTATTAGATATCTAAAATCTTCTTGTAGATTTTCATTACATATGACCAAGGCCTCTCCCAGCAATGCTCCATTTTTTGTACCACCTATATAAAACACATCAACTAGATCAGCTATATCTTTTAAGGTCAAATCATTATACTTAGACATTAAAGCAGAACCAATACGGGCCCCATCAAGATAAAGGATCAAATCCTTTTCTCGGCAAATATTAGAAATATGAGTTAACTCAGCTTTAGAATAAATGGTTCCCAACTCTGTTGAGTTAGATATATAAACCATTTTAGGCTGTACCATGTGTTCATCAGAGTGATAGTATAAAACTTCGTGAATTGCTTTTGGGTTTAGTTTACCCTCCACTGATGGAACAGCTATTACTTTATGCCCTGTTGCTTCAATAGCGCCTGTTTCATGAACATTTATATGACCGGTATCAGCAGATATAACACACTGGTGCGGCCTTAACAGAGCAGAAACAACTATAAGGTTAGTAAGTGTACCTCCAGGTATAAAATGGAGATCAGCATTTTCTTTTCCTATTAGTTTTCTAATATATTCTCTGGATTTTTCACTATGAACATCTTGTCCATATCCTGCATTCTGATCATAATTTGATTTATTTAGCAGCTCCAGTATCCTTGGATGTGCTCCTTCACTGTAGTCATTCATAAAACTATACATTGATTTCTTTCGACTCCTCATAACCATTCCAACCTACTATTTCATCTAAAGGCTTGCGTGCTTTAGAGTGTCGCTCAGCATCAGCATCTTTTTCAGGATATCCCAAAGGTAATAAAGCTATTACTTCCATATGTTCTGGCAAATCCAGTATTTCATGACAAAGCTTTGCATCAAAAGCACATATCCAGCAGGTACCCAAACCTAGATCTGCAGCAGCCAAAGTCATATGGTCTATAGCAATAGCCACGTCAATATCACAGTGATCCTTTCCGTCTCCTCTCTTCCAGGATTCACTATGATCACCGCATACTGCTATTATTACCGGTGCTTGCTTAAACCATTGCCTAGGATAACATTGTGCAATTTTTTCCTTTAATTGATTGTCCTCAATTACTATAAAATATCTAGGCTGAAAATTACAAGCAGATGGAGATATTCTTCCAGCTTCTAATACCTTAAGAATTTTTTTCTTTTCAACTGGTAAATTTTTGTAGGACCTTACTGAATATCTCTTCTTAGCTAATTCTAAAAAACTCACATTTATCTACCTCCCAAAATATTTTCACGAATTTCCAAAATAATACGGAAAATATTTATCTATACAAGGCTAATATCTCATAATGTTTGTAAAGAGATTTAAAATTGCCATTATAGTCAGGATTCCAAGGTTTATTTTTTCCGCAAAAATGCAAGATAACAGTATTGCGCATTATGTAATCCATGTTAACTTTTCCATTAGTTTGTAGTTTGTAGTATAAATAGAAACGTGCATCATAATTATATTCTATTTCGTCAAGTTTTTTAATTTTTTTACTATAAAGGGCATTTAAAACATCCTGATCAGGCAAAAGCAACCTATTTTTATTCTTGGAAATATAATCGAATATATCTTGTTTTTTTATATAATTCCTGTGAAGTGGTAAATTCATTAATAATACGCCAGAGTTAAAATACTCCTCCATCTCATAAGCTTTAAGCCTAAGAGCATTAATCACCTTTAATGGGATTCTATTATGATAGGAGGCTGCATATAGATAACCTTCTATATCCATATCATAGAGTTCACGTATTGGATTAATAACTAATATATCAGGGTCTAGATATAAAACTCTATCTAATTCAGTAGGCAAAAATTTGTATGCTAAAAGTCTATAATACATTTCTACTGAATAATGTTTGACAACAGGGGCACTTTTAAAGGTATTAGCAGGAATTCTTATTTCAAATAATCTGTTATTATGTGCGGAAACAAAATTATGTAAATCATCAATTTCTTTCTTAGTTATAGAAGAATGCATAAGATATATATCAAACTTTTCACCTTTGTTATTGAAAAATAGGGACCAGAGCATTATCTTGAGTGGTTTAATGTAGTTGCTGTCCAATGTTACTAAAATATTCAAGCTTATCCCGTCCTTTTCTTATAAGTAACTCCATACTTTATTCTTCAGATAAAATTAACTAGATCGATAATTACATTATATTTTAATTTGAAATTAAGTCAAATAAAGAAATGAATATTTGCAGTTTTTTAATTAATAGCTCCTTGAGAATAGATAAAAAGCAGTTTAATTTCAATGAAGAATAGACATAAAAAGGTTGTTTTTTATTCCCAATTCATTTATGATATATAATAAGAATTTTGTCAATAATAGGTTGGTTACAATTTAATATTTATGTATTGTATATGTCCAATAATATGGTTTGGACGTCTCTACCAGGATGCCGCAAACAACCTGACTACAATATCGTTTGTTTAGGAGGATTACTAAAAATCCTTCTAGTTTGAGTTGCCCTGGTTATACCAGGATTTTTTATTATTATAAATGTATAAGGAGTAAGATGAGTATGAACAAGCGTTTTTCCCTTCAGGAAGTAACAAAGGACTTAGTTGCAGTAGCAAAGGGAGCAAAACCGGCCCAAATGGTTATCAAAGGTGGAAAATTAATTAACGTAAATACAGGAGAAATTATTCCAAATGTAGATATTGCCATTACCCATGGAAGAATTGCTTTGGTAGGAGATGCTTCTCACACTATTGGGCCTGATACAGAGGTTATCGACGCTCAAGGATACTATATTTCCCCAGGCTTTATGGACGGGCATATCCATGTGGAAAGCAGTATGATGACTGTGGGAGAATACGCCCGTGCAGTATTGCCTCATGGTACAACTACTATTTTCATGGATCCCCATGAAATAGCCAATGTTTTGGGAATGCAAGGAATTAAATTAATGATCGAGGAAAGTCGTTCCCTTCCCTTAAGGACTTATGTAGCCATGCCTTCTTGTGTCCCTGCGGCTCCAGGATTTGAGGATACTGGTGCATCTATAGGACCAGAGGATATTAGAGAAGCTATGAAATGGGATGAAGTTATTGGTCTCGGAGAAATGATGAACTTCCCGGGCGTTATTTATGGTGATGATTTTATACATCAGGAATTACAAGCTACTTTAGAAGCAAACAAAATAGTGACTGGGCATTTTTCCATTCAAGAAACTGGTGCTGATCTAAATGCCTATATTGCCCCCGGTATTAGATGCTGTCATGAGTCGGTAAGAGCTGAAGATGCATTGGAAAAAATGCGTTTAGGCATGTATGCACAGCTAAGAGAAGGTTCTGCCTGGCATGATGTAAAGGAAACCATTAAAAGCATTACTGAAAATTCTATTGATACTCGATACGCGACATTGGTAAGTGATGATACCCATCCTAATACGCTGATTACTTTAGGGCATCTAGACCATGTGGTACGAAGAGCCATTGAAGAAGGGGTAAATCCTATAACTGCTATTCAAATGGTAACCATTAATGTAGCACAATGTTTTGGTGTGGACAAGGATCTTGGTACTATTTCACCTGGACGATGGGCGGATATCCTTCTTATAAGTGATCTTACTAAGGTCAAAGTTGAAAAAGTTATTGTAAACGGAGAGCTTGTAGCTGAGACGGGTAATATGTTAGTAGAGATTCCTAAGGTGCAATATCCAAGCGCAGCTAAAAACACCGTTAATCTTTCAAAAGAATTAGAAGCTAAAGATTTTATCATTGATGCACCTAATCCTAAAATGAATCAGGCTAGGGTTAGAGTAATAGAAGTTGTGGAAGCAAAGGTGGGCACTTATGCAAAAGAAGCTGATCTTCCCGTAGAAAAAGGTGTTGTTTTGAATGATACAAGTCAGGATATAATAAAAGCTGCTGTTGTAGAAAGGCATCGTGGTACCGGCACTATGGGAAAAGGATTTGTCAAAGGATTTAGTATTAAGGAAGGAGCAGTAGCATCTACCGTTGCCCACGATTCGCACAATCTCTTGATTTTAGGCACAAACGATGAAGATATGGCTTTGGCTGGTAATACATTAGCTAAGGTTGGTGGAGGTATGGTTGCCGTAAAAAATGGACAAGTAATTGCCCTTCTTCCCTTGCCTATTGCTGGGCTTATGTGCCAAGAACCGGCTGATGTGGTGGCAAAAAAAGTAGAAGAGTTAGATCTAGCTTGGAAAGAACTTGGCTGTAATATGGTTTCTCCATTTATGACCATGGCTTTAATTGCTCTAGCAGTATTACCAGAATTAAGGCTTACCAACAAAGGATTAGTAGATACTGTAAACTTTCAGTTTGTTGACTTGTTTTTATAATACTATGTACTTTCCAATTAATTATGTACTTAATTGGAAGGGATATAATATTGAGAAAGGGGACAGCTCATGTTTTTCATTGGTATATTTGGAATCAATCAATCAGAAAAATATATGGATACATATAATAATGCTGTATGTCCATCATGTGGCGGGTTTACTCGGTTTGAAATATTTAAGACTTACTCATATTTCCATATATTTTTTATACCTGTATTCAAATGGAATACAAGATATTTTGTAAAAACTGCCTGCTGTAATAGTGTTTATAAACTTGATCCTAATATAGGCAGGCTATATGATAAGGGACATAATCCTGAAATCTTAAATGAGCATTTAGAGCCCCTAAATACCTACTATCCATATAAAACTTGCCCTAACTGCAGGGCTAATATTGAACCCAATTACATCTTCTGTCCCTACTGTGGTACAAAAATGTCCTCTTAAGAAAAGAGGACTTTTTGTTTTATTTACTTAAATGAATGATAACTATTGAACTAGTATAACTGAACTGGCACAACAGATAAATTTTATATTTTTTATAACTAGCAGTAGTCAACAAACACTAATATATAAAACTAGTTACGGCAAATTCTAAAAGAGAGAATCCTAGGACTATCATCCACTCGCTAATACCTAATGCTTCTGTCTTCAAAATTGAAGATAAAAAAGGATTATATATTGCTAAAAGTAAAAGGATAAATGATGATAGTACAGCAAAAAACAAATACTTATTTGCAAACAAGCCTGCCTCCCATACATCTCCATATTCAGATCTGCTTTCAAAAGCATAAATGAGTTCCGCCATTATCAAAGTTGCAAATGCCACAGTTCTAGCCATTTCTAGATTTCCATTGGTTAGATATATTATTAACATAAAAGCAGTAATAGTACTACCACCAATTAATGAGCCAGATATAAGGATCCTGGTTCCTAATCCCCTAGAAAAGATACTTTCATTGCTTTTTCGGGGAGGTCTATTCATTATATTGCTATCTGGGGGATCTACACTCAAAGCTAAAGCAGGTAGGCCATCAGTTACAAGATTGATCCATAATATCTGTATTGGAATTAGGGGAACAGGCATACCATAAATAGCTGCAACAGCCATAGCTACTATTTCTCCTAAGTTACATGCAAGCAAATAACGCAAAAATTTTCTTATATTATCGTAAATTATTCTCCCTTCCCTAATGGCCCCTACTATTGTAGCAAAATTATCATCTAGCAGCACCATAGATGAGGCTTCTTTAGCCACATCGGTTCCACTTTTACCCATAGCTATTCCTATATTAGCTTCCTTGAGAGCCGGTGCATCATTTACACCGTCTCCTGTCATAGCCACTATATTTTTTGGATTCTTCTTTAGAGCTTGGATTATCCTATATTTGTGCCTAGGCGATACCCTTGCAAAAACGGAAACTGATTCTACTTTTCTCTCTAGTTCTCTGTCATTCATGGCTTCAATTTCTTTACCTGTTAAAACATCATTTTTATTCAGTTTCATGCCTATTTGTTTGGCTATGGCAATTGCGGTTAATTTATGATCTCCGGTAATCATCACAGGTTTTATACCAGCTTGATAGCAACTTTTTATTGATTCGATAGTCTCTGGTCTAGGTGGATCTATCATGCCCTCTAAACCTACAAAGATAAGATTTTTTTCTATGTCTGTATCTCCAAGGTTTCGTGGAATAAAATCTAGTTTCTTGTATGCAAAACCTAAAACTCGTAATGCTTGACCAGCCATTTTTTCGTTAATAGCCATAACCTTTCTTTTTTCACTATGATTCATAATGGACAGGCCGTTGTTATCTAATTTTTTATTACAAAGTCCTAATATTATGTCAGGTGCTCCCTTTACAAATACATAAATATTTCCACTTTTATCTTTACATATTACACTCATACGTTTTCTATCGGAATCAAAGGGAATTTCACCAATTCGTATATATTCACTTATAATTTTTTTACCAAAGCCACCTAGTTCAGATGCAGCTAATATAGCTGCTTCAGTAGGGTCGCCTATTATTTCTTCACCTTTGTATTCAGCATTGTTACAGAGGGCACCAATTATTAAGAGTTGCCTTAGTGTAGCACTTCTTTTTGCTTGACTGCTATAGTCTACATCCCTCATATCCACAAGTTGGCCATTGGCATAGATTTTCGTTACAGTCATCTTATTCTCAGTTAGTGTACCAGTTTTATCAGAACATATTATATTGGTGCAGCCTAGAGTTTCTACAGCGGGAAGTTTACGTACCAACGCATTTCGTTTCAACATTCTCTGAACTCCTAAAGCTAATGTTACTGTAACAATAGCTGGTAGGCCTTCGGGTATAGCTGCTACGGCTAAGCTTGTTGCTGATAACAACATTGCATAAAAAGATTCACCTCTATAGATGCCCAATAGGAAAATAACCCCGCATATTCCTAGACAAATATATACCAATTGCTTACCTATCCTATCTAACCTTTTTTCAAGAGGTGTGCTTTCTCCTTCTACACTTTGAATCATATGGGCTATACTTCCCATTTCTGTATTCATTCCAGTAGCTATTACAATAGCTTTCCCTCTTCCTGCAGTCAGGGTTGTTCCCATAAACAATTTGTCTTTTTTATCATGGTTTTGAGCTGGAACTTTTTCTACAGCCACAGATTCCCCTGTTAAAATGGATTCGTTAACCTGAATTCCTAATCCTTCAATTAGCAAGCAATCAGCTGGTACAATATGGCCTGCTTCTAAGATAATTAGATCTCCTGGCACTATTTCCCGTGCTTGAATTTCCTTTTCTTTTCCATCCCTGATTACAATAGCATGAGGCGCAGACAAATCTTTTAATGCCTCTAAGGATTTTTCGGTACGATATTCCTGAATAAAGCCTAAGACGGCATTCATGACTACAATTATTATTATCGCTATGGCATCCATTGTCTCCCCAAGAGAAAAGGAAATTAAAGTTGCTGCTAGCAGCACCATAACCATAAAATCTTTAAATTGCGAAAAAAATATGGATATTGCTGATGCTTTTTTCCTTTCCATTAACTCATTATGACCATATTCAAGTAATCGCTTCTCTGCTTCCTTTTCAGACAAGCCATTATAACCAATAGGTATCTGGTGTGTCTCTCTTAAAGCACTATCCATGGACATCCCTCCACAAACTCATTAGCAAATATCTTCGTAAATATATGTAGTATCTATTTTCAGATACTGATTTTATATATATTAGGACAACTTCTTTAATATGACAGTAAAATTTATATAAATTTAGCTCTTTTCTAAACCTAAGTATTACAGATGAAAGAGTCTTTACCCTCTCTACTTAATATCAGTAATATCTACTTATCTAATCCATTTGACTTTTATTTACCTCGATAGAATATATAATAAAAGACTGTGGATAATGGAAGAATTGCTTCCCTTATCCACAGTCTTTTTCCGTAATTAATCCATTATTTTGATTGAATATATTTGATAAAAATAATAGTAATTGATAAATTAGCACTTTGGCTAATCTGGTCAAGAAAAATAGATTTACATATTTTTCATTACAATAGTTTCTATGATATTTGCTACATCTTCACAGGCATCGCAGCATTTTTCCATGCTTTCTATCAAGTCTCTCCATATAATTAATTTCACAGGATTAGTAGTATTTCTATAAAGATTTTTCATTTCATTTATGTAAAGCTTGTCCGCTATTTCTTCTAAGTTATTAATCTCAATGATTATATTATGTAGCTTTTTAGATTTTTTAAAATGTTCGAATTCTTCTAGTGCCTGCTTCATAGATTTGCAGCATTCCAATATAATATCTGCAAATTTTAGTAATTGTTTTGGTATGGATTGTACATTAAATATATTAATATTAAGCAATACGTCCTCAATAAAATCTGTTACATCATCTATTTTTTCAGCCAGATTTACAATATCTTCTCTTTCAATAGGCGGTAAAAATTCTCTAGCGAGTTTGTTAATCAAATTGTGCTTTGATAGATCTGCAGAGTGCTCAATATCATGCATTTCTTTTATTCTATGTTCTAATTTTTGTCTATCAAATTCCCGTAAAGAATCGACTAAGAAATGGGCTGCTCTCAATGAATATTCTGATAGACTGATAAAAGCCTTAAAATAATCAAAATCATTATTTTTTCTACTAAACAAGATTTATCCTCCTCTTTTAAAATAATTTCATAAAAATTAAAGCCATTATATATCCGACCATACCACATCCTGGAAATGTCAATATCCATGCTGCAACCATTTCTTTTACCACATTCCAGTTGACGGAAGATAACCTTTTTGCAGCACCGACACCCATTATAGCTGTTGTCTTTGTATGAGTTGTACTAACAGGTATACCAAAGATTGAAGCAACTAATAAGCTTAAGGCACCAGCCATATCAGCGGAAAAACCTTGGTAGGTTTCTAGTTTCACCATTCCCATGCCAACTGTTTTTATTATGCGATAACCTCCAATAGAGGTACCCAGCGCCATAACCATAGAGCAAAGAATCATCAGCCACACAGGGATTATAAAACTAGTCACTTCTCCCTGTCCTCTTACTAGAAATATACCTAACATAAAAACACTCATAAATTTCTGTCCATCCTGTGCACCATGCATAAAGGCCATGGATGCCGCTGCTGCTATTTGTGCGTTGGAAAAGAAGGGATTTGTTTTACGTCTATCTGCCCTTTTAAACAAAAATTCAACACAACGCACCGTTATAAATCCTAAGCCAAATCCTAAAACGGTAGACATCAATATACCATATATTACTTTAATCCATTCATCCATATTTATCCCTGACAATCCGCCTTGTAAAGCTATTGCAGCACCTGAAAGTCCTGCTATTAAAGCATGGCTTTCACTAGTAGGAATCCCAAATACCCATGCTAAAGTTGCCCATAATACAATTGCAAACATAGCAGCAGCCAGTGCCACTAAAGAGTCATGAGTATTTCCTCTGAAATCAACCATATTATAGATTGTCTGTGCAACTGTTGCATTAATGATAGTCATAATTAAAACACCGAAAAAATTAAAAATAGCCGCCATAATTATTGCTTTCCTTGGACTAATAGAACGTGTTGAAATGCAAGTTGCTATAGCATTTGGTGCATCTGTCCAACCATTAACCAAAATAACTCCTAAGGTTAGTATTGTTATTATAAATAATGGGGGTGTTGTAATAAATTGGTATACAAAGTCTTGAAATGTAATTGTCATCATATTCCTCCACTATTTGTATTATATTTTGTCTTTTTCTAAAATGGAAATATAATTCCATTTTAGCATCAAGTAAAAATTATATCAATGTTAAGTCAAGTCCAAAATAGTGTGTAAAATGCCTCGGTAGTTAAATAATTTGAAATTCTTTAAAACGATATTTTTTGCACCTTGAAAAACATAAGCGTTTATGCCGCGAAAG
>Ga0209537_1003422_pt1 | contig 14551 bp, 16 predicted proteins | sample BioPla4DNA1_FD_187698 | JGI IMG/M metagenome (GOLD analysis project Ga0209537, IMG submission 187698) | Biogas fermentation microbial communities from Germany - Plant 4 DNA1 (SPAdes) (version 2) | ecosystem: Engineered > Bioreactor > Anaerobic > Digestate | place: Bielefeld, North...
AAAATGTTTTAGTGTGACAAACACTACCGGCAGGGAGGTGTCTTCAAGGCATGAGAACCTTTCTAATGATTATCCAGTTCCTTGTATCGATCGCGCTGATCGCAGTAGTAGTGCTGCAGGAGAGTAAGGGTGAGGGGCTGGGCGCACTCGGTGGAGGAAGTTCTATGTTCTTCAACCGCCGCAAGGGGCGTGAAGAGCTCTTAAGTACCGCCACCACCTATCTGGCCGTAGGATTCATGGTCCTGTCGGTAATCCTCGCTGTTTGGTTTTAACAGAAGCACGTTAACTCCCCTCTGTCTTCGGGCAGAGGTTTTTTTATGCAAAAAGCGGGATTCAGCTCTAACTGAATCCCGCTTGTTCTTTGCGGTGTGATATGGTGGAGGTGAGCGGAGTTGCACCGCTGTCCGCGAATGGGCCAACACCAGCATCTCCGAGCGCAGCTGCAGTTTTAGATCTCGCCTACTCAAACGCTCCGCAGCCAGCTTTTGAGTGGGCCAGCCCGTTAATCTCCCCCAGTCGGCCCGGGCCGTCCGTCTGAGGCAGCCTGTAGTTATGACACCATCTTAGTATGAACAGGCATCAAACTAAGCGGCGTTAGCTGAACTTAAGCAGCTAAGGCGTAATTATTGTTTGCAGTTATTTGGTTCCCAGGTTTTACGAGGAATTGGGGACCTCGGCTCGCTTCTGATGCACTCCCTATCCACGTCGAAACTAATTCACCCCCGTGGTGTACTTAAAGAATACCATAAAGAGGGGTTAGCGTCAAGTTAACCTTCCTTACCAACGGCCTGGCGGGCACGCCGCTCTGCTTCGCGCTTGGCGATGGAATCGCGCTTATCATAGAGTTTCTTACCTTTAGCCAGGGCCAGCTCTACTTTACATTTCCCGTTCTTGAAGTAGAGCTTGATGGGAACCAAGGTGAAGCCTTCTTCCTTAACCTTGGCAGCCAGACGCCGAATCTCCCGTTTGTGCAGCAGGAGTTTTCGCACCCGCAGTGGGTCGTGGTTGAAACGGTTGCCCTGTTCATAAGGGCTGATGTGCACCCCATGGAGGAATACTTCGCCATTCTGCACTCGGGCATAGCTGTCCCGTAGATTGACGCGTCCTAACCGCAGAGATTTCACTTCTGTACCTTGGAGTGCAATCCCGGCTTCGATGGTCTCCTCAATGTGATAATCATGCCGCGCCTTACGATTGTCTGCAATGTGTTTGAACTGGTCGGCCAAAGTAATCCCTCCCCTCTAAAGTATAGCAGACTGGGGAGCTGTGCTCAATAGAGATCGGTAGAATGGGGGTTTCCTGTGAGCTCATAGTCAAGGTGGTCGGTAACCTGGAAAATCCGATACTCACCTTTTTCATGCTCTTTGAGCGTTCCGTAGTGTACCTCCAGCGTATAGAGGCCGGCTCGGAAAAAACCTGGAATCGAAGGAAACTCTGCTGGCTGCCACGTTTTTGGCGGCCACTTTAGTGCCTTTTGGGGTTCATTTACTACCTCAATCTTACTGGAAAAATCAGCGTAGTACGCGAACCCGTTGTGTTCGTGAAGCAGGTCAGTAATCACCTCCCCTTGCGGCGAGCGCAGGATCGCCCTCGCTATATAAAGCGGTTCGCTCGAACCATTAGCAAAACCAGTAAGGCCGAGGAGCCGCTGGTCACTACTGTAGTAGATATGGAAGTCGACTAGAAACTCTTCGGGCCAAAGCCCTGTATCATACTTGATTACCGGGCTGTTGATGCCATCCTCGAGCTGTACCTCTAACGTGATAGGCTGATATCCTCCTGCCAGCACATCCATCTGGTATCGTCCCGGACGCAGATTTGTCACTTCGACAAAGCCAGTGTTGTCGGCCTGGACCACCCGGCCACCAATCTGAACAACTGCGTAAGGCAGGGGATCACCGAAGATGTTGCGGACATAGGTGCGCAGATGGGCTCGGGATTCGAGTTCTGCGTAGACAGGAAGTGCCATACTCCCACCCCAAATCCGCAGTTCGCTGCGAATAATAGTAGTGATCACCACTGCAAGGACAACGAGGCCATAGCAGATCACCACCAGCGCTGCCTGCCGCGCCATACGCATCCAATGGTGTTTTCGCAACGCATGTTTCCTCCTTTGGTTGCAGGATTCACCTCCAGAGATAGCGAAACTTTGCAAGTGACACTAACAGGAGGAGAAGGCATGAAAAAACCCGCACTCATACTCTATCTATTAGTCATCCTCACTGCTGCCTGGCTGGGAACGGCCCAAGTCCAGGCCCTTGGTTTACTTGTAGGCGATCAAGAAGCAATCCTCAGCCAACCTATCAGTATCGTAAATGGAAGTATTCTCGTACCTCTGCACGTGGTAACCGATTATCTCGGCGGCCAAGTTACCTGGTCGGCCAAGGGAGAGACAGTACAGCTGGACTTTCCTGACCTAACCATAACTATGCGTGTCGGTGAAGAAAGTGCACAAGTAAACGGTACCTCGTATCGGCTTGAGGTTCCCATCGAGTTCAGTCAAGGAGACTTAATGGTCCCCCTGCGGTTCATCGTGGATCATCTCCGCCTCAGTCTCACATTTGATGGCGAAAAAGGTGCCCTGCGCATTCAAGGCCGGTATCTTGACGCAGCGGCGGATTCGTCAGAGGTAGTTCATCCTTCAGAGCGTGAGCATGTGATCTACACGCCAGAACCTCAGCAGGATCTGAAAGAAATCGTGTACATAGGTGGGCCTCGCTCACGCGTATTTGTGGATGTGGCCAATTACAGCGGTTATCAGACCATGCTCCTGGTTAACCCTGATCGGCTGGTGCTCGATCTTTATGGTGTTCAAGGCGAACCTCTTCCTGATCAACTTGTGAATGGCCCCATTGTCAAGCAGATCCGTTCCAGTCTCTTTGATGGGAATACTATTCGTGTCGTCTTTGACCTGAACGAAGCCACAGGTTATACCATTACACCGTGGCCTGAAGGCGGGCTGGAAGTGGAGTTTAACTACCAGCTTTTATCAGTTGGTTTTGAGCGCGCAGATGGAGTGCCGAAAATCGTCATTGAGGCGACCGACAAGCCTCCGATCGAGACTATTCATCTCACGCAGCCCAGCAGGCTGGTGATTGATCTGCACAACACATCCCTGATCGGCGGTGCGGTTGAGCTTGCTGTTGAGGATCCGGTAGTACGGCGCTGGCGGGTCAGTCAGAACACTCCTGCGGTTACCCGGATTGTTCTCGAGCTGAACGAACCTCTTACTTTGTGGGATGTTGAGGGAGACAACGGCCGTTACGCTCTGGTTTTCTTTGAAGGAACACCAGAACAGGCTGCTGCTAAGCGCGAAGAAATCGCTGCGCGTGAGCGAGCCGAAGCCCTGCGGGCGCTAGAAGAAGCGCGCCGTGCAGCGCAGGAAGCTCAGGAAAGAGCTGCTCAGCCCAAAGAGACAGTTGTTGATGAAACTGTCGTGGCAGAGCCCAAAGGCGATGGTATTCTGGCTGGTTATGTGATCATGATCGATCCCGGCCATGGTGGCTCCGATCCCGGTGCTATTGGGCCCTATGGCACGTTTGAGAAAGATGTGAACCTAGCGATTTCACTAGCGCTTGGAAAACTCCTAGACGAAGCTGGGGCGGAAGTACATTTTACACGTACCGAAGATGTTTATGTTTCTATATTTGAGCGGCCGCAGATGGCACATCATGTTGGAGCTCACATTTTAGTTTCGGTTCATGCTAACGCGTATCTTGACCAGAACATAGCTCGCGGTACTGAAACCTTGTACAACCCCAACCGCGAAAGTAACCAGCTGTTGGCTCAGGCTATCCAAACAGAACTGGTGAAGGAGCTCCAGCTCTATGATCGTGGACTACGTAAGCGTACCGACCTGGCGGTCTTGAATGGCTCGCAGATCCCCACTGCTCTGGTGGAGGTAGCTTTCTTGAACCATCCTGAGGAAGAAGTGCTGCTGCGGGCTCCTGGATTTCAACAGGCGGCTGCGCAGGGCATTTTCAATGGAATTGTCAGGTACTTTGCTGAACACGCCCCCAAGGAGGAATAATTATGGGGAGGGAGCGGCGAATTGCACTGGTGATTGTTGTGCTGCTGGCTGTTTCCGGAGGCCGGCTGCTCTTTAAGACTAAGGATATTCCTGCTTTTCGGCAGGAAAGCGGCTCGGTCTTTGCTGTGTATTTCGCGAGCTCCACTCAGATAATGCTTGAACCAGAGTTCTATTGGGGTGAACCATCCCTGCGAGATCTGGCCCAACTGCTTGTGGCGGGCCCGGCAGATGACGATCTTCTGGCAATCCTGCCGCCACAGACTGTTATTCGTGATGTTTACCGTCGGGATGATGTGGCCTATGTAGATTTCAGCAGGCATTTGGTGACCAACCACCCTGGAGGTACCTCTGGTGAGCTGGTCACTATTTATGGGATCGTCAACACATTTGCCAGCCTTCCAGGTATTGAGAGGGTGCAGATAATGGTGGAAGGGCGGCCCGTCGAGAGCCTTGCGGGCCACGTGTATACAGGCGAACCACTGTACCCAGATTACAGCCTGGCCGGCGCTTGGCTGATCTAATATTGAGCCTGCCTGCATATACTAGGTAGGAACTGATGCCGCGCCTCCTTGGTGCGGGTGGGGGAGTTTTGAATGGCAATAGGGATTTTCGATTCGGGTGTAGGTGGCCTGACTGTCTGGCAGGCCCTGCAGCCCATTGCGACTGAAGACATCGTATATTTTGGTGATACGATTCATATACCCTATGGAGATAAGACTCCAGAGCAGCTGTTTGGTTATTTTCGCAGAATCATGGACTTCTTCGTGCAGCGTAAGGTGAGCGCAGTAGTTGTTGCCTGCAACACTATGAGTGCGGTGGTAGTACCGCGGATTGGGCCAAATCCCCCACTGCCTCTCTTTAATATGATTGATGCCGCGGTGGCACAGGCTGTACCGGTAACAAAAGGGCGTATCGGTGTGTTAGCCACGCGGGCAACTACAGAAAGCGGCGCTTATCCCCGAGCTTTGAAAAACGCTGCTCCCGACTTAGAAGTTGCCAGTCAAGCCTGTCCGAAGTTGGTACCATTTATTGAAGCGGGCCTGTTGGGTGGGCCCATGATTAGCGATGCTGTAAAGGAGTACGTCACACCGCTTCTGCAGGCCAAGGTGGATACAATTATTCTCGGATGTACTCATTATCCGCTCATTCTGCCTGAGATCCGCCGCGTGGCAGGTAATGGTGTATCAATTCTAGATCCGGCAGAGCAGATCCGTGAGGACGTCGCTCGATTCTTGGAGGGAAGAACACCAACATGTTCTCCCGGAAGCTGCCGTACTGAGTTTTGGGTAAGTGGCGATCCTTGGCGCTTTCAAAGCCTAGCCCAAGACATTTTGGGTACTGCTATACCTCCGGTACAGCGCTATAGTGGAGCAGGAGATGGTTGGTGATGGAAGAACGGATTCGAAAAGAGTGGCAGGGTAAGTCAGTGGCGGTTATTGGATTAGGGGTCAGTAATGTCCCCTTAATTCGTTTTCTGCACCGCTTTGGTGCTCGCATCTCTGGCCGGGACCGAGCCTGCCGCGAACAGCTGGGTGAACGCCTTGCGCAGCTTGAAGAACTTGACATTGAACTCGTTCTGGGAGATGCTTATTTAGAACAGCTTGCAGATTACGATGCGGTTTTCTTGACTCCAGGGATCCCAAAAGATCTGCCTAAACTAACTGCCTTATCTGGTAAGACGGAGATTTTGAGTGAAATTGCACTTGTCATGCGCTACTGCCGTGCACCCATCTTTGGTATCACGGGCAGCAGCGGTAAGACCACGACCACAACGCTGGTAGGCGAAATGTTCCGTCAGAGCGGCCTTACCACATATGTCGGGGGAAACATAGGCACCCCCTTGATCGAACAGGTTCTGGACATTCCGCCCGAAGCACGAGTGGTGCTGGAGCTTTCCAGTTTTCAACTGGAACAGCTGGGACAGAGCCCGGATTATGCCTTGGTCACGAATATCAGTGAGAATCATCTTGATATCCACCGTACCATGGATGCTTACATTGCCGCGAAGAAAGAGATCTACAGCCATCAACCGGCTGATGCATGTGCTGTGTTTAACTTCGACGATCCGCTTGGGCGTGAGATGGCCGCTGAGGCACCTTCACAAGTGTATTACTTCAGCTTGACGGACACTGTGAACCCTGGGGCTTATCTTAATGGTTCCCAGTTGATCTATTGCGATGGTACCCAGACAAGAGTCTTTGCCCAGACAGATCAGGTGCAGCTACCGGGAAGGCACAATCTGGCCAACTTACTGGCGGCTGCAGTCATGGCTCGTCTGGGCGGTGCCTCTTGGGAGGCGATTACCCATGTATGCCACAGCTTTCAGGGCGTAGAGCACCGCCTGGAGCTGGTAGGTGAGCTGGATGGCGTACGTTACTACAACGATTCAATTGCCACAACTCCGACTCGGGCAATTGCTGGGTTGCGGACTTTCTCAGACCCGGTGATTCTCTTAGCGGGTGGATATGACAAGAAACTCTCTTTTGCCGAGATGGCCAGGGAAATCCATAATCGGGCCAAGGCTGTGATCGTTTTTGGTGACACAGCTGAGAAGATCAAAGAAGCAGTCCTGAGCTGCGGGCCCTTCGCTGTGTATTCGGCAGCTGACTTAGCAGAGGCTGTTTCAATAAGCCGTGCGCTTGCTGTTTCGGGAGATGTTGTGTTACTATCGCCAGGGTGTGCAAGTTACGGTATGTACCGTAACTTTGCAGAGCGAGGCCAGCATTTTCGCAGTCTCGTTCAGACGCTGATTGAGGAGGATAAACGATGTATGAACTGACTATTCCCCTTCAGGATTTGAGTTTCCTTAAGGCCGGAGACGAAGTACTTCTTTCTGGTGTGATTTTTACAGCGCGTGACGCGGCGCATCAGCGGCTGGTCAACTTGATTAAGTCTGGTGAGGGCCTGCCGTTTCCGATAGAAGGAGCAGTGATCTATTACGTCGGGCCTTGCCCGGCTAAACCTGGAGAAGTGATTGGATCGGCAGGGCCGACCACTTCGACTCGGATGGATGGACTGACAATCCCTTTATTAGAAAAAGGTTTGAAGGGTATGATCGGCAAGGGAGGCCGCAGCCCTGAGGTAGAAAAAGCCATCCAAGAACATGGAGCCGTCTACTTCGCCGCAATCGGTGGTGCGGGGGCGTATATCGCTCAGTGTATTAAGGAAGTTGAAGTAATTGCTTATCCTGACCTCGGACCCGAGGCTGTGCACCGCATGGTTGTCGAGAATCTCCCTCTAATCGTTGCAATTGATAGCCACGGTGGAAACATTTACAGAGCTGGTGTGGCGCAGTACCGCGACCCCAGTCTTGAGGAGGCTATTTAATGAGTATTACACGCAATGATGGCCGCCAGCCGGCCCAGATGCGCCCAGTGAAGATCACCCGAGACTTCATTCCCCATGCGGAAGGTTCGGTTTTGATTGAAGTAGGAAATACAAAGGTTATTTGCACTGCATCCATTGAAGATAAAGTACCACCTTTCCTGAGGGGACAGGGAACAGGTTGGATTACTGCTGAGTATTCGATGCTTCCCCGGGCTACACAGGTCCGGAATGTGCGTGAGGCATCAAAAGGGCGCCTAGGTGGCCGCACCCATGAGATTCAGCGCCTTATCGGCCGTGCCCTGCGCTCGGTAGTAGACTTATCCGTGATCGGTGAGCGTACTATTTGGATCGACTGCGATGTGATCATGGCCGACGGAGGAACCAGGACAGCTTCGATCACAGGCGCCTTTGTGGCTCTTAACGATGCTCTTCGGCGTTTTCAGACAGAAACGAATGCCTCGTCTACGGGTATTAATGATTACCTAGCAGCTGTAAGCGTAGGTATAGTTGATGGAGTACCGCTCCTTGATCTTGATTACAGCGAGGATTCTACCGCACAGGTTGATTTCAACGTAGTAATGACGGGCAGTGGTAAGATTGTCGAAGTGCAGGGGACTGCCGAACAGCATCCATTTACCCGTGAACAGCTTGTGCAGCTCATGGATCTAGCTGAAGGCGGCATCAAAGAACTGATCGCTCTGCAGCAGCAGTTGCTCACAGCTGACTTGACGACAAGATTCGGGGGCAATTAAGATGACGAACCAGCGCCGCTTAGTGGTAGCATCTCGTAACAAGCATAAGGTTGCTGAGATAAGGGACATGCTTCAAGGGCTGCCTTTTGAGGTGGTTTCCGTATCAGACCTGGGTGATTTCCCTGAAGTGGTTGAAGATGGAGACACTTTCGCAGACAATGCCCGTAAAAAGGCGGTGCAGGTGATGCGGTGGACCCACGAGTTAGTGGTGGCCGACGACTCTGGGTTAGAGGTTGATGCTCTAGATGGCGCACCTGGAGTCCATTCTGCCCGCTTTGCTGCGCTTGATGGGGGGCATGCCAGTGATGCTGCTAATAACGCTAAGCTCTTGGAATTGCTGGCCGATGTTCCTCCAGAACGCCGTGGCGCTCAGTTTCGCTGCGTAATCGCTTTGGCTGCTCCAGATGGCACTGTCGACTTCGCGGAAGGCATCTGCCGGGGTCAAATCGGGTTTGCTCCCCAGGGAGAGCACGGGTTTGGTTACGATCCACTCTTTATCGTGCCCGAGTTTGGCCAAACGTTCGCCGAGCTGCCGCCCGAAGTGAAGAACCGAATCAGCCACAGAGCTAAGGCAGTTGAGGGCCTAAAAGCCCTGCTGAGAAGATACGAAAAACCTGCGAATTGAGGTTGACAGACTCCCAGTCCATATGGTAATATTGTTGATGTCAGTTCTGAGAGGTTCTCAGCGGCAATAGTCGGGGCGTGGCGCAGTTTGGCTAGCGCGCCTGCCTTGGGAGCAGGAGGCCGGAGGTTCAAATCCTCTCGCCCCGACCATTTTTTCGAGCGGGTGTAGCTCAATGGTAGAGCACCGGCCTTCCAAGCCGGCTGTGTGAGTTCGATTCTCATCACCCGCTCCATTTAGTCCATTTAGACCCTCAGGTTTGCGACGGCAGGCGCCTGTAGCTCAGGGGATAGAGCATCGGACTTCTAATCCGAGTGCCGCAGGTTCGATTCCTGCCAGGCGCGCCATACTTGTGGTGGGTATAGCTCAGTTGGTTAGAGCGCCAGGTTGTGGCCCTGGAGGTCGCCGGTTCGAATCCGGTTACTCACCCCATTGGATCATTTACGGCTCAGCATTCAGCTGAGCCGTTTTTATATCTGCATTGTAAAACGATGACCACTTCGGTCACCGTTTTTCATGCTCGGCCTTTTTACTCAGCTCGCGCAGACTCTGGGCACTTTTACTCATTGTCTGCAGTGATGCATGGAGTTCTTGTGTTATGCGGTGCTGTTTTTCCTCAAGGTCGCGAATATCAGCTACGACTAGGTTAACTTGGTTAGCGATGGCAGAAAGAGCAGCGTAGATATCCTGGATAGTGCCGCCCACAGACTGTACAGACTTCACCGACTGGGCAGATAGATTGTGAATCGCGTCCGCGACCACGCTGAAGCCTCTGCCGTGCTCGCCAGCGCGGGCGCTTTCAATGGCTGCATTGATACCTAGAATGCGGGTTTGGTCAGCCACTTTACGAATGATCTCCATAATCTCCTCTGTTTTCTGGAGGAGCTGATGGCTGTTGGCAGTGAGCTCAGCTAGTGACTCGGTTCGTTGGGCAGTTTCTTGAAGCGCGGCTTCATACTGTGCGTTCAACTCTTCGAGCTGAACAGTGCCGTGCTGAACACTGGATAACAGACGGGTTGACTCATTCATGAGCACTTCCATAACCTTTTCGCGTTCATCGATCATGCTCCAAAGCAGCTCAGCAGCCTGTGTCGTGATAACGCTTAAGTCGTCGTTGACCAGCCTATTCAGTTCAGCAGCAACCGCAGCGACGCCTGTAGCATCAATGAGGACTTTCTTGCCGGGCATGGCCACCAGATCGTGGAAATCCGATGTGGCAAAGATACCTCTGCTTCTCGCTAAGCGGATACCAGGGCTGTTCGGGTTAGGATCTGCAATACCGATGATAGACAAGCCATGACTGTGAAGCATCATGTCCAGCAGTGCCGTTCCTCCGTGGCCGGCGCCAATAATTCCCACTTGAATCATGGTTCCCAACTCCTTTTATATTAACCTTGTTTGATTCGTCGCCCCGGCGATTATTCCTTTTAGCAAGGCAGGATTCGGCCCTGCAATAATTGAAGATTATCATGCTTGAACTACCTCATATATGCGTGAAAGGGATGTCTATGACTGGTACAATGAAAGCGGTGGCGAAACTTGGGCCTCGCCCAGGTGCCGAGATTATTGAAGTTCCCATTCCCAATCCAGGGCCCGGTGAGGTCTTGGTTAAAGTAAAGGTGACCGCAATTTGCGGAACCGATGTGCATATTTACAACTGGGACCAGTGGGCCCAGTCTCGCATCAAGCCGCCCCTTGTTTTCGGGCATGAATTCTGTGGTACTGTTGTGGAACTTGGCCCCGGCGTGAAGGGTGTCCAAGAGGGGGATTTCGTCTCAGTAGAGACCCATTTTACCTGTGGTGTCTGTCGATTCTGCCGGACTGGCAGGGGGCACATCTGTCAAGATGTGAAAATCGTTGGGGTTGACCGTGACGGCTGTTTTGCCGAATACGTTACCGTCCCCGCAGAGAACCTCTGGGTATGGCAGACCGAGGTTGATCCAGAAGTGGCTGCTATTCAGGACCCTTATGGCAACGCCGTTCACACTGCGCTAGCCTGCGACTTAGTAGGCAAACGGGTGCTTATTACAGGTGTCGGCCCAATCGGCCTGGCTGCAATTCCTATTGCGAAGAAGGCCGGTGCCCTGCAGGTGATCTGCACTGATGTGAGCCCATACCGGCTGAAGTTGGCTGAACAGCTGGGCGTCGATGTGGCTATCAATGTGGCTGAGGCCAATATGTGTGATGCTATCAATGAAGCTACAGACGGATGGGGTGTTGAGGTCCTCCTGGAAATGTCAGGCAATGAATCGGCCATTAACGACGGATTGAAATGCTTAGCTAACGGCGGAGAAGTTGCTCTGCTGGGTATTCCGTCACGTCCAATCACAATGGACTTGGCCGCTGGCGTTGTTTTCAAGGGCGCCACCCTGCACGGCATTAATGGCCGGAAGATGTTTGAAACCTGGTATCAAGGCCAAGCACTCATACAGAGTGGGTTAGACTTGAAACCCCTGATTACTCATCGGTTTGACTTGACTCAAATTGATGAGGGCATGGAGTTAATGAAAGCTGGGCAGTGCGGCAAGATCGTACTATATCCGAACGGGAGTGATGATTAGTGGATGCCCTTAGTTTCTTGGATCAAGAGATCCAAAATCTAAAGGATCAGGGAGTATACCGTATTCCTCGCGTCCTCAGTGGCGAGCAGAAGCCAGTAGCTTACTATGATGGGAAAAAGGTCATTAACCTTTCTTCCAACAACTACCTCGGATTGGCGAACCATCCGAGATTAAAAGAAGCCGCTATTAAGGCTACCGAGAAGTTTGGAGTAGGTTCAGGCGCGGTGCGGACCATCGCTGGAACCATGGACATCCACCGTGAGTTCGAGGAAAAACTGGCCAAATTCAAGAATGTCGAAGCCTGCTTGGTTTTCCAATCGGGATTTACCGCCAACTCTGGTACAGTCAGCTGTATCCTTGGCCGCGAAGATGTGATCATTAGTGATGAACTGAACCATGCCAGCATCATCGATGGTTCCCGCCTCAGCCGGGCTCAGATTAAAGTCTTTCCCCACGGAGATCTCGAAGCCCTCGAAGAATCTCTCAAGACCAGTGAAGGCCGGCGGACACTGGTAATCACCGACGGTGTTTTCTCGATGGATGGGGACATTGCAAAACTTCCCGAAATCGCAAAACTGGCTAAGCAGTACGGCGCAATCCTCATGGTGGACGACGCCCATGCCAGCGGCGTTCTCGGAAGAAATGGCCGGGGGACCGTTGATCATTTTGATCTGCATGGTCAAGTCGATATCCAGGTAGGAACCCTGTCCAAGGCTATTGGAGGGCTGGGAGGCTATGTAGCAGGCCCGCAGAAGCTAATCGACTATCTTGTGCAAAGAGCGCGGCCGTTCCTATTCAGCACCTCTCATCCACCGGGTGTGATCGCGGCGGCATCAGAAGCCATTGATATCCTCATGGAAGAGCCCGAGCTCATCGACCGGCTCTGGGACAACACCGCCTTCTTCCGGAAAGGCCTGCAGGATCTGGGCTTCGATACCGGGCCGAGTGAAACACCGATTATTCCTGTCATTGTCGGTGACGAGCGCAAGACGATGGAACTGGCTGATCAGCTGTTCGAGGAGGGAGTCTTCGCTCAAGGTATTGCCTTCCCAACCGTACCTAAGGGAAAGGCTCGCGTGCGGACTATTATCACCGCAGCCCATACAAAAGAAGAACTACAGTACGCCCTGGATGCGTTTGCCAAAGTCGGGCGCAAGCTGGGCCTACTCTAAAACAAGACACCCTAACCAAAATGGTTAGGGTGTTTTTGGCAGCATTACTTTAGCGGCGAGTGGCTTGATGCGCGCTGATAGAGGTGTTGCGGAACACAAATCACCATCGAACATCTTGGGCAGGGGTTCGCATTCAAAGTGAACTGACTTGGCAGTCCTGATGGTGACCGCGTGGTGGTTAGTGTGTGCACCAAAATACACTCGCGGTAGGGCAGTGGCAAGTTCCCACTTACTGACTTTATCGATAATAACTACAGTAAAATGCCCATCATCATAACGCGCTTCAGGTGCGAACTTCAGCCCGCCTCCGCCATAGGGCATGTTCATTACCATGATCCCCAACACATTTCTCTGCAGAACCTCTCCGTCGAGGGTGATTTTCACATCGTACGACTTAAGGTGCTTAAGTGTATGGGCAACTCCCGCCAAAATGGCAGCTGGGCCTTTTAGTGCCCCGTCTCTATGATCATTGACATATTTGATTACCGTAACAGGAAAGCCAATTGACGCCAATACGCCAAAGACTTTGTCGCTTTCAACGCCCACATCGATGGCTGTAGGTGTGCCGTTCAGCAATACTTCGACGGCATCCTTAGGATTACGCGGAAGCCCCAAGCCTCGAGAATAGTCATTGCCTGTACCACCCGGAATGATCCCCAGAATGCTTGTGCTTTGGTAGATTCCCTCTAAGACCTCGCCGATGGTCCCATCACCGCCTAAGGCAGCTACCACTTCGTGGTTCCTGCTCGCCTTTTCTGCCAGCTCGATTCCGTGGCGATGGCCTTCCGTATAGAATATCTCGAAATCTACATCCTTGTCCTTCAACATCTTTTCTACTTCTTGCGCGACTTTACGGCCTCTGCCACGCCCGGCGGCAGGATTGGCGATAATGGCAAGACTCATTGGCAAAACCTCCTGTTCTCTTCTGCATGTTTATTTTTCGCCATAATAAAAGAAAACCCCTTCGTCCATACTAGTGGAAGAAGGAGGTGGGCAAGGCATGCCAAAGGACAAGCGCAAACAGCAGGACAAGATGGAGAAGAACAAGCAGAAACGCGATGTCAACAGCCTCTTTGAAACCGGTGATGAGTTGACCCAAGGTGGTTACCAGAAACAGTATGGAGCTGCTCAAGATCAGCAGCAGAAGCGTCAGAAGCAAGAAGGGCCAGAAGGACAGTAATAGAGAATAAAAGGGGAGCGCCGCTGCACTCCCCTTTCTCGTGTCTTGGTTTATGTCCGAAGCTGGCTGAAATGAGCCGTTAAGTCTTCTGCTGTATCCAGCACCCCCTGTATATCTCTGCGCAGGATCTGCAGATGCAGGTTTTCTATACCTCTAGAAATAGATTCTTCGATCTCGAGAACTGGGCCTTTGACCTGCATGTTCCGCCACATGTTTTCCAACCGCAATGCTTCTTGAGCTGCCACCGCCCAGCGTTCCTCCAGCGCCTCTCTGCAGATGAAGTCCAGAGAGGTCTGCAGACTGCCTACGCCAGGAACTACCGCCGGATTAGGGGGTGTAAACTCAGTCAAACGGATCTGGGAACCATTGTTTTGGGGCCGTGGCCCAGTCAGCCCCCCAGTAAGCTGGAGTACGGCCAAGACAACAACTCCCAGCAGAACCAGGGAGATAAATATCTGTCTCCGCACTGTGTGACCTCCTTTCCCTTCTCAGTATTCCCCGTATTGATTCATTAAATTGGCTCACAATAATTGCGAGGGAAAAGAGGAGGGAGACTATGAAAATAATGTGGATCATCCGCGAGGCACAAGGTGGGATGCTCAGTCATCTCAGCCAACTGCTTGCGGGTATGGCTGATCATGATCTAGTGATTGTGGCTCCCCAACACCTGCAGGACTGGGCCGCTGGCCGCCCGTTTTTCCCTGTAGAAATCGGTGATCGTATCAATGCCGTACAGGATATAACTGCCATTCGCCAGCTGAGAAGCTTGCTCCATGAGCATCGGCCCGATGTAGTACACATACACGGCCTGAAGGCCGCTCTAATTACCGTAGCGGCCAGCAGACTCCTGCGGCGGCCCCGCCCGCGCCTCGTTTTCACTCTGCACAACAATCTTCCTCTGCCCGGC
>Ga0209537_1003423_pt1 | contig 14550 bp, 11 predicted proteins | sample BioPla4DNA1_FD_187698 | JGI IMG/M metagenome (GOLD analysis project Ga0209537, IMG submission 187698) | Biogas fermentation microbial communities from Germany - Plant 4 DNA1 (SPAdes) (version 2) | ecosystem: Engineered > Bioreactor > Anaerobic > Digestate | place: Bielefeld, North...
GCTCTACTCCACAGTAACCTCCGAGAAGTACTTCCTCGCGTAGGCCACTTTGCGCAGGCCGGTTACGGTAAAGGTATCCGTTAAGTGGATGTCCTTGGAGGAACTGCCGATCAGCACCGAGAACTCACCGGGCTCAACCGTTAGTTTGCCGTCCAAGCCAATGAACGCCAGTTGATCCGAATACAGGCGGAAACGCACCACCTTGCTCTCGCCAGGCTCTAGGTAAATCCGCTTAAAGCCCTTCAGTTCCTGCACGGGCCTGGCGCGGCTGGCGAAGTGGTCGCGGATATACAGCTGAACAACCTCTTCCCCTGCCCTCTCCCCGGTATTGGTCACCCGGCAGCTGATGGTAATGTCCTCGGCCAACTCCAGCTCCTTGGAGGAGAGCTCCAGGTCACTGAAGGCGAAGGTGGTGTAGCTCAGACCAAAGCCGAAGGGATAGAGCGGTTCTGCATCGGTGGAGATGTACCTCCTGCTCTTGGACATCTTCAGCCGGTTGTAGTGCACGGGCTGCTGTCCCACACTCCTAGGGATCGACACGGGCAGCTTGCCGCCGGGGTTGTAATCCCCAAACAGCACGTCGGCCACAGCGTTTCCAGCTTCCTCGCCCGGCAGCCAAGCTTCCACGATGGCCGGAATGTTTTCCGCGATCCAGGGAATGCACAGGGGCCTGCCGTTGATCAAGACCACAACCACAGGCTTACCGGTGGCATGCACAGCCTTAACCAGTTCTTCCTGGACGCCAGTGAGCACCAGATCGGTCCGGTCATGGCTCTCACCATCGGGCTCCGTCACCAGCCCCTGCTGGTTGAAGTCCACCGCGGACACACCCTCCTCCCGGCGGATCAGGCCCGAAAGGCCCGATTTGCCCCCAATGACCAGGACGACCAAATCGGATTCCTCGGCACATTGCACCGCTTCAGCGAAGCCCTCGCGGCTCTCACCCATGATGGTGCACCCCTGGGCGTAGCGCACTTCCACCTCGGGGCCAACCTTGGCCTTAATCCCCTCCAGCACGGTTACAACCTCAATGGTGTCCTCCTCAGGATCCACATGGGCGTCATAGGTGTAGTCGCCCTGGACGGAGCGGGTGCAGTTGGCGTTGGGACCGATCACCGCAAGTTTCTTGATATCCTTGGCCAAGGGCAGCAGGCCGTTTTCGTTCTTCAACAGGACGATGGATTTTTGGGCCGCCTCCCTGGCCAGGGCGCGCTGTTCAGGCGTCTCAAAGACCACGCTCACCCGTTCCGGCTCAACGAAGATTTCATCGAACAGCCCCAGCTCGAACTTGAGCTTGAGATGGCGCCTCACGGCGTTATCCACAACCGCTTCCGAAATCAGCCCATCCCGCACAGCGGATACCAGCAGATCTCCATAGCACTCAATGGTGGGACATTCTATATCCAACCCCGCCTCCAAGGCCATAACTCCCGCCCGGCGCAGATCCTCCGCCACCAGGTGGTCTTCGTGGAGCAGGCGGATGCTGTAGTAGTCAGATACCACAACCCCTTCAAACCCCAACTCGCCGCGCAGGATGTCCGTGAGCAGCTCCCGGGAACCGGCGCAGGGTATACCGTCAATGGAGTGGTAAGCATTCATCACGGAGCGGGCTTTGGCTTCCCGGATGGCTGCTTCGTAGGGGAAGATATGCATTTCCCTCAGCTCCCGGGGGGAGAGGTTGACCGGAGCGTGGTTTCTGCCGCCTTCAGGCGCACCGTGCCCCGCGAAATGCTTCAGGGTGCCCACCACACCGGTGCGCAGATCATCGCCCTGCAGCCCCCGGATATAAGCCGTACCCATGCTGGCCACCAGGTAAGGATCTTCGCCAAAGGTTTCTTCCACCCGGCCCCAGCGGAAATCCCGAGCCACGTCCACCACGGGCGAGAGGCCCAGGTGGGTCCCGATGGCCCGCATCTGTTTGCGGATCTCCGTGGTCACTCTTTCCATGAGCTCCGGTTCAAAGCTGCTGCCCATCCCGATGGATTGGGGATAGACCGTGCCGCCGGGAGACATGAGTCCGCTCAGGCATTCTTCATGGATCAGGGCGGGAATACCCAGGCGGGTCTGGGTGAGTAAGTACTTCTGCACCTGGTTGGAAGCCTCCGCGGCCTCCTTGGGAAACAGGCCGCTTGCCCCGGCGATCCGGGCGACCTGGCCGATGCCGTGCGGCATTGCTTGGGCGGCTTTCTCAGGATCCAGATTTCCCTGTTCGTCCAGGATCTCCAAGGGCCCCACGGATCCCAGCTGGGCAACCTTCTCTTCCAGGGTCATCCGGGACAAGAGATCCTCTACCCGAACATCCACCGGCACGTCTTTCCTTTTGTACAGCGGCTCTACCATGCTGCAATACCCCCTCATATGTAGTCTGTTTTGTTCTATCCGAGGACGCTAACGCAGCCCGTCCTCTTCTACCCAGGCACGCCGCTCAAAGCGGCCGCCTGGCGCATTGCCTCCACTAAGCTGTCCTCACTGGCCCTGCCGCTCCCCGCAAGATCAAAGGCGGTTCCGTGATCCACACTGGTGCGTACAAAGGGCAGGCCCAGGGTGATGTTCACCCCTTTTTCAAAGCCCAAAACCTTAACTGGGATGTGCCCCTGATCGTGGTACATGGCCACCACCGCAGCAAATTCACCCCTCACCGCCCGGAAAAACACCGTGTCCGCGGGGATGGGCCCCTCAACTTCAATACCTGCCCAGCGCGCCCGCTGCACCGCGGGAACGATCTTGCGTTCTTCCTCCCCTGCGCCGAACAAGCCCTCTTCTCCCGCATGGGGGTTGATGGCCGCTACCGCGATCTTGGGTTCGGCAACTCCCAAGGAGAGCAGACAGCCGTGGATCAGCTTGATCACGGTCAGCACCCGCTCCCAAGTAATACTGGAGATGGCCTCCACCAATCCCTTGTGGGTGGTGACATGCACCACCTTCAGCTGCGGTGACCAGAGCATCATGGCATATTCCCGCACGCCGGTGAGGCTGGCCAAAATCTCCGTGTGCCCGGGGTAACTTAAACCCGCGGCCTTCAAGGCCGCCTTGTTTAAGGGCGCTGTGCAGATGGCGGATATCTGCCCAGCTAAAGCCAGCTGAACAGCTTTTTCCACGAAACGAAAGGCGGCTAGACCTGCTTCCGCCCGCACGGTGCCCAGGGGCAGGTCTGCAGGGAGCAAGTCCAAATCCAAGCAGTGCAGCACCCCCGGCTCCGCTTCCAGCGAATCAAGGCACTGCACAGCAGCTATCTCTAAACTGGAACCCACCAACCCCTGGGCCCTGCGCAAAATCTTAGCATCCCCAATCACCAGGGGAATGCAGAACTCAAAGACCTCCTCGCGCTCCCAGGCCTTCAGGATGATCTCGGGCCCGATGCCGCACGCATCACCCATGGTAACCCCAACTACCGGTTTGCGCTCGTGCAACGCCAACCACCTCTTCATCGTTTCTGCTGCAGGCTGTACACAGCCTTGAGCAGAGCATCTTCAGTTCCAAAGCCGCCTGCTTTAGTCACCACAGGCAGAGAGCCTTCTACCGTGAGGCAGAGGGGAATGCCCTCCTCGATTTCTCCCTCCACGATCAGAGTATGGATGTCCAGCCTCGAGCAGATTTGAACGGCGGTTTCGCCGCCGGTCAGAACCAAGCCGTCAGCCTGCCAAGCCTGAAAGGTCTCGGCCCCAATCCGGCTCAGCGCCTGGGCAATCTTCTGGGGATGGTCAGCCCGCCTGGGGGCTGTCGTGATCACCAAAACTCCAGCTTGGCTGGGAGTCTCTGCAGGCAGGGGAGGAGGGTCAAAAGACAACAGCTCCTCTGGCTCCAGCTGCCAAACCGGGCAGCTGGTAACTGCCTGGAGCCGGGCAATTTGCCGGCGCGTTACCGCGCTCAGGCTGCCGGCCATAACCAAGATCCGCTCTGCGGCTCTCCAACTGCGCAGTGGGCGGCTGACATCCCCTGCTCGCCCAGGGAGAACCTCCGCCAAGGCCTGGGCCAGGCCTGCGGAGCCCACCCAGAGCAGAGGCTGCCCCACAGACTGCAGTTGCTGCACGGCCTTGAGGATATCCTCCTGCTCTTCCGCATCAAAGCAGAGCACTGGTAAACCCTGCTTTTGCGCCCTGTGGAAAACCTCAGCGACTCCCCCTGCGCGAATCGCAGCGAGATCCACGTGCTCCACGGGGTAAGTGAGCTGCCCGGCGATAATCTCCTTAACATGGGCGGTGCCTGGGGTTTGGCTGCCGCCGGCAAACTCCGTTTCGTGCAGGAGAACGCCGTGCACAAAATGCCGTCCCCCAATGGTAATGCGCCCCGCAGCTGGATAGGCGGGAATGACCACTGCTCCTGCGAAGAAGCCCGCAGCCAGCAGCACTTCCAGCTCAGCACCTATTGGTCCCCGTAGGGTGGAGTCGATCTTCTTAAATACGGTGCCGAAGTGCCTCAGAGAGCTGGCCTTTAGCCACTTGCTTAACGAGGCAGCGGCCTTTGGAGGACTGAGCTCACGGGTCTGGGTATTGATGGCAGTCACTAGCGATCCGCGCTCACCCTGTTCCATCTGGGGCTGAGCGCGCAGCTGAACCTGAACCGGCCAGCCGCCGCGGGCGAACTGCAAACCGGCATCACTGGCTCCTGTTAGATCGTCGGCAATAATGAGCATCCTGGGCAGCGGCGGCCTCCCCTTCCAACGGATTTCATTTCGCTTCAATGCATTAGCCAGCGATCGGTCTTTTCCCTGCTTTTTAGCACCGCATTCACATTATTTTGTATGCGTTTCCGCTATACGGAAATTTCCAAAGTTGGATATTTCCAGTGCCCTTTTTGGAAGAAGAAGTAACGAAACGGGAGACATTATTAAGCCACATGGATGAACATGGCCTTGTCGTTACATTTCGCTAAAGATCACATGGATGGTGGGTGTAAAGTATGACACATCCTGGGAAGAACCGGGTGAGATCCATTGAGCGGGCATGCCAGATTATGGAGCTGATTGCCAAAAACAGCGGCAAGGCCAAGCTCACCGCCATCAGCGAAGAGCTCGAGCTGGCCAACAGCACCGTGCACCGCATCATCGCCACTTTGGTGGACATGGGCTACCTAACCCAGGACCTGGACAACGGAGAATACGCTCTCGGCCCCAAGCTGCTCTACCTGGGCGGGCAGGCCCTCTACCGCCACGATCTACGCAAGACCGCCATCCCCTTCCTGGAAAGACTAAGGGATGACACCGATGAGACGGCCAACCTGGCTGTGCTGGACGACGATGAGGTGATGTACATAGAAAAGGCGGAAAGCAGATCCTACATCAGAGTGTTTTCCCTAATCGGCAGAAGAGCACCCGTCCACGCCACCGGCATGGGTAAAGTAATCGCCGCCCATATCGCCTGGACAGATGTCCTCCAGATTCTGCGCAAAAAGGGCATGCCCAGGCTCACGCCTACCACCATCGTGGAAGTGGATGCCTTCATGGAGGAGCTGAACAAAGTGCGCGCCCAGGGGTATGCACTGGACAACGAGGAATGCGAGGAAGGGGTTATCTGCATCGCGGCGCCGGTCTTTGACTACACAGGAAAAGCCATCGCGGCCCTGAGCGTATCAGGTCCGAAGGACCGCATGGGCGCGGACAGGCGCAGCTCCCTGATTCCCGTGGTGAAGAAAGCTGCCAGGGAGCTCTCCCTGGCCCTGGGGTGGCAGGAAGTTAAGATCTGAGCTACGGCACTCAATACAATACTTCGGAACGAGGAGAGATCAAATATGTCGAGCAAGCGGAAGTTGCCAGAACGAATTCTCATGGGACCAGGACCGAGCGGCGTTCACCCCCGGGTATTGCAGGCCATGGCCATGCCCCTAACCGGGCATCTAGACCCTGTTTTCCTGGAGATTATGGACGAAGTGAAAGGCCTTCTGCAGATGGTCTTTGGCACCGAGAACGAACTTACTGCCCCCATGTCTGGAACGGGCAGCGCCGGCATGGAAACCGTGTTTGTCAACTTGGTGGAACCCGGCGACAAGGTGATTGTGTGCGTGAAGGGCCTCTTCGGTCAGAGAATGGTGGACATGGGCCGCCGCTGCGGCGCAGAAGTTGTCCAGGTTGATGGAGCTTGGGGTGATGTGATCTACCCTGAGCAGGTGGAAGCAGCCCTCAGACAGCACCCCGATGCCAAGCTGGTGAGCATCGTGCAGGCAGAAACGTCCACGGGAGTTCTGCAGCCCCTGGGCGAAATCTCGGGGCTCGTCCACGACGCTGGAGCGCTCCTGGTGGTGGATGCCGTTACTTCCCTGGGCGGCACTCACGTGGATGTGGACAAAAACGGCATCGACGCCTGTTTCAGCGGAACCCAAAAGTGCCTGAGCGTACCGCCGGGACTGGCTCCGGTCACCATGAACAGCCGCGCCGAGGAAGTGCTGCTGAACAGAAAATCGCCCGTGCAGAGCTGGTATCTGGATCTATCGATGATTCGCAATTACTGGGGACAGGAGAGGTTCTACCACCACACCGCCCCCATCAGCATGATCTTTGCCCTGCGGGAAGCCCTGGAGATGCTGGCCGAAGAAGGACTGGAAAACGCTATCAAGCGGCACCAGGAGCTGGGGGCTGTACTGCAAGCGGGTTTGGAAGAAATGGGCCTGGAACTGGTTGTGGCTCCCCAGCACCGCCTGCCCCAGCTGACTGTGGTGAGAATCCCCGAGGGCGTATCCGATGCCCAGGTGCGGGGACGGCTGCTTAATGAATACGGCATTGAAATCGGCGGCGGCCTTGGCGAGTTCAAGGGCAAGGTGTGGCGGATCGGCCTGATGGGCAGTTCCTGCAAACTGAGGAACGTAACCTTAGTTCTCTCAGCGCTGCGTGAGATCTTAGACAGTATCTAACAGGAGGTGGTATAAGCGGTAAGCGCTTGATACTCGGAACGGGTACTGACGCCAACTAGACAGCACTATCACAGATTGGGAGGAACATGAAATGCACAACAGAAAAACCTTTGTCGTGTTGAGCCTAGTTGTACTAAGTCTGCTGCTGTTTTCAGGCGTAGGTGTGTTCGCTGGCGAATCACCTATGCTGCGGGAAAGGGTGGAAAGAGGCGAGCTGCCTCCCTTAGAGGAACGGCTGCCCAAAGAGCCACTCGTTGTGGAACCTCGTGAGACAATCGGGAAGTACGGCGGAACACTCTATGCTCCAGTTGAATCCATGCAGGGATCCGGAAACGATGTCTTCCTGATGGGACCGTTAGTATCCTTCGCCCTGCCGAGACCGGAAGATCAAATGCTGCTGCCCAACTTCGCCAAAGAAATCGAATCCAACGAAGATGCCACCGCCTGGACAATCACCTTCCGGGAAGGCGTCAAATGGTCTGACGGCCACCCGTTTACCGTGGACGACATCCTCTTCTGGTATGAGGCCATCTACCTCAATGATGAGCTCACATCGGAAGCTGCGGAACCATGGATCGTCAAGGGACAGGTAGCCAAGATCGACAAGATCGACGATTTCACCCTGCGCTTCACCTATCCTGAACCCATGCCCTTTTTCAAGAACTACCTAGTCACCGCTTCTTATACCATTCTCTTCCCCAGCCACTACCTGAAGCAGTTCCATCCGAACTACACCTCGGAGGAAGAGCTGAAGAAGATCATGGAAGCGGAAGGCTTTGACACCTGGGTAGACCTGTTCGAGTACAAGTCCACCAGCCACTGGGGTATCCCCATGGTGGAAGACCTGCCCACGCTGGCCGCCTACAGGCTGGTGAGCCGCAGCGCTTCCAGAAGGGTTTACGAGCGGAACCCCTATTACTGGAAAGTGGACACGGAAGGCAACCAGCTCCCCTACATTGACACCATCGTCGGTCTGTACGTCTCTGATCAGCAGATGATCAGCGGTATGGTCATGAGCGGCGAGATCGACTTCGCCGACAGGGTGGGCTTGGAGAACTACCCCCTGTACCAGCAGTACAAAGAACAGGGCGGCTACGAAACCTACCTGTACAACATCGGCCGGGGCGCCCAGATGGTGTTCATGATCAACCGCACCGTGGAAGACGATGTGCTGCGGGAGATCTTCCAGAACCCCACCTTCGCCCAGGCACTTTCCTTAGCCATCGACCGGGATGAAATCAACGAGGTCTTCTACTTCGGCCTGGCCCAACCCAGGCAGTACACCGTGCTGGATACCAGCCAGTACTTCGAACCAGAGTTCGCCACCGCCTATGCGGAGTTTGATCCGGACAGGGCCAACGCCATGCTGGACAGCATGGGCTTGGACAAGAGGGACAGCCAGGGCTTTAGGCTGCGCCCCGATGGCCAGCGGCTGGGCTTCACCATCCAGATGTATGAGAGATCTGACCTGAGCATTGCCAAGGTGGAGATCGTCATGGGTTACTGGAGAGATCACCTGGGTATCGACGTGAGACTCCAGCAGATCTCCCCCGAACTGCAGGAAGTGCGGGCTCCAGCCAACCAGATGGAAGCCACGATCTGGGCAGGGGACAAGTCAACGGACATCCTCTTCCCCGTGGGCAACAACCTGATCATCCCCAAGGAACCCAGGTGGGATGAGTCGGTCTGGCCCAAATGGGGTCTCTGGTTCAACACCAACGGCGCAGATGGCTGGGAGCCGCCGGAGCACGTGAAGCAGGTCCGCGCTTGGTATGACCAGATGCTGGTAGAACCCGATGAACAGAAGAGAATCGAACTGGGCAAGAACATCCTCCGGGTACAGGCGGAATACCTGTGGCAGATCGGCAACGTAGGGAACGTACCAGAACTGATGATCTTCAACGCCAAACTGAGGAACCTGCCTGATCCAGCAGTAACAGTGAGAGCTTGGGATACGGGACTCTACAGCGCAACACATCCAGAACAGATCTTCTTTGATGACTGATCAGTAGAAGCACTATCCAGCATCTAGTTTAGGAAGATAACTAGCTTTCTGCGGAGGGCTAGTTATCTTCCCCCAAGCGCCGCAGTGACTAGGCGTGAAAGGAGCCAATCTCATGACCGGATACATCATTCGCAGGATTCTGTTCTTGATACCAACAGTCCTAGTCATATCCATTATCGCCTTTATCCTTATGGAACTGCCTCCTGGTGACTTTTTGACCTCCTACATCCTCCAGCTGGAATCGAGCGGAGCACAGGTGTCGGAAGCCCAGATCGCGGCCTTGAGGGCCCGCTACGGTCTGGATGAGCCCGCCTACAAACGCTACTTCTTGTGGATCAGCGGGATTGTCACCAGGGGAGATTTCGGCCGCTCCTGGAACTGGAACCGGCCTGTGGTAGAGCTGATCATTGAGAGGCTGCCCTACACGTTGGTGGTCTCCCTCGTCACCATGACCTTTCAGTACCTGGTGGCCATCCCCATCGGGATTTACAGCGCGGTGAAGCGTCACTCCTTGTTTGACTATACTTTTACCACCATAGGTTTTCTGGGCTTATCAGTACCCAGTTTTATCCTGGCACTCATCTTAATGTTCTTCGCCTATACCACCTTCGGAACCAGCATCGGCGGCCTCTTTTCCGCGGCCTACCGGGAAGCCCCCTGGTCCTTTGCCAAATTTGTTGATCTGCTCAAGCACATTTGGATCCCCATGGTGGTCACGGGCATGTCAGGCTCCGCTTCCCTGATCCGGATCATGCGGGGTGTGATGTTGGACGAGCTGGGCAAGGATTATATCCGCACGGCGCGCTCCAAGGGCCTTAGGGAACGGGTGGTCATCGTGAAGCATGCGGTGCGCATTGCCATCAACCCCATCCTCAGTTCGGTAACCTGGGTGCTGCCCCAGGTGATCTCCGGCGGCGCCATAACGGCCATTGTGCTCAACCTGCCCACCTTAGGTCCCCTGCTGCTGCAGAGCCTGATCACCCAGGACATGTTCGTGGCGGGAGGCATTATCCTCCTTTTGAGCACCCTGACTGTGATTGGATCATTCATCTCCGATCTGCTCTTAGCCTGGGCTGATCCCCGCATCACTTACGACTAATGCTCACAGTAACGGTGGCAGCAATCCAGTGATTGGAGGTTCTAAGTACTATGGCAACGATACAGGTTGTACCTGAAAAGGAATTCCAGTCCCTTTCCCAGTGGCAGCTCATGAAGCGCCGGTTCTTCCAGCATAAACTGGCTGTGGCAGCCATGGTGGTGCTGATTCTCTTTTACGCCACGGCCATCTTCTGCGAGTTCATCGCGCCCTACAAAACCACCACACGCAACTCCAGATACCTCTATGCACCGCCGCAGAGGATCCGCTTCATAGACAATGAAGGAAACTTCAGCCTGCGCCCCTTTGTCTACGGCTACAAAAAGGAACGGGACCCCGTGACCTGGCAGGAGGTGTATACCCCAGATCCCGATCTGAAGCTCCCCATCTATTTTTTCGTCAAGGGGGAACCCTACAGGCTCTTCGGCCTGTTTGACTGCGATATCCATCTGTTCGGGATCGACCGCAGCCCCAGCGAGCAGATGCTTTTTCTCTTGGGCTCCGATGAACTGGGAAGGGATTTGTTCTCCCGCGTCGTCTACGGAACCAGAATCTCCCTTTCCATTGGCTTGATCGGCGTCTTTTTGAGCCTGGCCCTGGGGCTGATCCTCGGCGGCATCTCCGCCATCTTTGGCGGGGCCGTTGACTTCGTGATCCAGCGCATCATCGAGATCATCCTCTCCATTCCCCAGATCCCGCTCTGGATGGCCCTAAGCGCCGCACTACCTGCCAGCTGGTCGCCGCTCCAGATCTATTTCGCCATTACGGTGGTGCTCTCTTTAGTGACCTGGACCAACGTGGCCCGTATCGCCAGGGGTAAGTTCCTCTCCATCAAGGAGTCGGACTTCGTCTCCGCGGCCAGATCCATGGGCGCCTCGGAATGGTGGAATATCACGCGGCATCTGATCCCCAACTTCATGAGTTATATCCTGGTCCAGATCACCCTGGGCATTCCCGGCATGATTTTGGGAGAAACCTCCCTGAGCTTTCTGGGCGTGGGCCTGAGGGCGCCCATTGTGAGCTGGGGTGTACTGCTGCAGCAGGCCCAGAAAATGCAGGTGGTGGCCATGCGGCCCTGGCTGCTGCTGCCAGCCGCCTTTGTGGTTTTGGCTGTACTCAGCTTTAACTTTGTCGGCGATGGTTTGAGGGATGCAGCTGATCCCCACAGCTGATCAGCGAAAAAATACCACTAGGAGTTGAAGACATGAAACTAGTTACAAAACCCATGAGCGTTGCAGTGCGCAAAGAAGTGGACGTTGTGGTCTGCGGCGGCGGACCCGCAGGTATCGGCGCAGCCATTGCCGCGGCGAGAAATGGTGCGCAGGTGGCCTTAATTGAGGATCGCGCCTTCCTCGGGGGCAACATCACCGCCTGCTACGTGGAATCCTGCAACTACTTCCTCCACGGCCATCCCTTCGATGTTTCGGGGATCTATAAGGAAATTGAGTTGGATTACAGAGACCAGTTCGGCTCCTCCGATGATATTAGAACGGATTTTGATCCCCACCGCTTTTCCAGTGAGTACCTGAAGATCTACCTGGACAGCAAGATGGAAAAGGAAGGCATTTGGCTGCGGCTCCACTCCAAGGTTGTGGATGTGCTCATGGAAGAGGGCCAGGTGAAAGGTGTGATCATCGCCAGCAAAGCGGGCTTGGAGCTGATCTCTGCCAAGGTAGTGATTGACTGTACGGGAGATGGTGATGTTGCCGCCAGCGCTGGCGTACCCTTCGAGCAGGGCCGCGAAGCGGACGGTTTGGTGCAGCCCGGCACGGTCAACTTCCGCATCGCCGGGGTGGACAGCGCCAAGGTCAAGGAGATCCTGGATCGGGAAGGCGTGGAGTACTTCTACCAGATCTACCGGCAGAAGGTTGCCGAAGGGGTAATTGACATGGGCTACAAGCGCCAGGTCTTCCCCATGGGCCGCTTAACCGCGGGCGGGCAGATTTCCTATATCAACTTCTGCAACGTGTTCAAAATCGACCCCACGGATCCCGATGATCTCACCTACGGCGAAGTGCTCTGCCGCAAACACGTCTTGAAAATGTTCCGCTTTATGAAGGAGTATTTGCCGGGCTTTGAACACGCGGAGCTGGCCTCCATCGCCCCTTCCATTGGCTTTAGGGAAAGTCGCCGCATCCGCGGGATGTATAAGCTCACGGAAGAGGACATTGACAACGAGCGCGTTTTTGAGGATACCATCGCCATTTACCCCAGGTTTTACGACATCTTATCTCCCACCGGTACCTGGGATGATCATGTCTTCCTCAAGGACCTGGACAAAACTTACGGCATCCCCTACCGCTCCCTGGTACCTGTAAACGTGGAGCAGCTGCTGGTGGCGGGCAGATGCATCAGCACCGACCACATGGCTGAAGGTTCCGTGCGGGCCATCTCCGCCTGCACGGCCACGGGCCAAGCTGCCGGAACCGCCGCGGCCCTGGCCATCAAAGGCGGCCGCCTGGTTAGAGATGTGGACGTGAAGAGCGTCCAAGCCACCCTGCGCAGTCAAGGAGTGGAGCTGCCTGAACTGTAAAGCTGGGATGCACATGGAAAGTGAGGCTTTGGCGGTATGCTGCTGAGAGTGAACGATCTAAGAACACAGTTTGATACCCACGATGGAGTAGTCAAAGCAGTTGACGGCGTTTCGTTCACCCTGGATAAGGGCGAAGTATTGGGCATCGTAGGCGAAAGCGGCTGCGGAAAGAGCGTCATGTCCCTTTCCATCATGCAGCTCATCCAGAGGCCCAAGGGGAAAATCGCGGGCGGGGAAATCCTCTTTACCATGTCCAATGGGGAACTTGTGGATATCGCAGAACTCGATCCCAACGGCGATCAGATCAGACGCATCAGGGGCAATGAAATCAGCATGATCTTCCAGGAACCCATGACTTCCCTGAACCCTGTTTACACCGTGGGCGAGCAGATCATGGAAGTGGTGAGGCTGCATCAGAATCTGGACAAGGAAGCAGCCCGGGCCAAAGCGGTGGAAATGCTTAGGCTTGTGGGCATCCCCTCCCCTGAGCAGAGGGTAAATGAATATCCCCACCAGCTCAGCGGCGGCATGCGCCAAAGAGTGATGATCGCCATGGCCCTCTCCTGCAACCCCAGCCTCTTGATTGCCGATGAGCCCACCACCGCCCTGGATGTGACCATTGAGGCCCAGATCCTGGAGCTCATGCAGAACCTCCAGGAGCAGCTGAACATGGCCATCATGTTCATTACCCACGATCTCAAGGTGGTGGGCGAGATGGCAGACCGGGTGCTGGTGATGTACACGGGCAAGGTTGTGGAGGAAGCCAGCGTGGATGACATCTTCTACAACACCAAACATCCTTACACCAAGGGCCTTTTAAGCTCCATGCCCATGATCGGCAGAAACAAGCGGTTAGCTTCCATACCTGGCGTGGTGCCCAACCTGCTCAATTTGCCCAAAGGCTGTGCCTTTGCTCCCCGCTGTCCCCAGGTCATGGATCAATGCCATCTCAGCGAACCACCAGTCTGCAGCATTGCAGCGGGGCATCGGGTAAAATGCTGGCATTACGCTTAAGGGAGGGCGCATGATGGGTGCTAAGCTAGATAATCAGACCATCTTAACAGTGCAGGGGCTGAAGAAGTATTTCCCCATCAAAAAGGGAGTCTTCAAGCGGGTTGTGGGCCATGTGAAGGCCGTGGATAACGTGAGCTTTTCCATAAGAAGGGGCGAGACCGTGGGCCTAGTTGGGGAAAGCGGCTGCGGCAAGTCCACCACGGGCCGCTGTTTGATCAGGCTCTTGGAACCCACCGCGGGCGATATTTGCTTCAATGTGGACGGTGTAAAGCATAATCTCACCGCCCTGGATAAGCGGCAGCTGAGGGCCCTGCGGCCCAAGATGCAGATGATCTTCCAGGATCCCTTTTCCTCTTTGGATCCCAGGATGTCCGTGAAAGACATCATCTCGGAGCCTTTGAAGATCAACAAGATCGGTAATGACAAAACGCAGACCAAAAAAGTGGAAGAGCTCATGGAGCTGGTGGGCTTAAGCAGCTACCAAATGAACCGCTTCCCCCATGAGTTCAGCGGCGGCCAGCGGCAGCGCATCGGCATCGCCCGGGCCTTAGCCCTCGGGCCGGAGCTTGTGATCTGCGATGAACCCGTTTCCGCCCTGGATGTGTCCGTGCAGGCCCAGGTAATCAACCTGCTCATGGATCTCCAGGTGGAATTGAACCTCACCTACCTCTTCATCTCCCACGATCTGAGTGTGGTGGAGCACATCTGCGATCGGGTAATGGTCATGTACCTGGGCAAAGTGGTGGAGTTCGCGCTATTTAGCCCCCTAATAGATTTGGAGAAAATCCTTTTATCTGCTATCATTCAGATCAGGGGGAAGTTTCATGACAAAAAGAGATTATACGCAAGAATTCAAAGAACAGATATTAAGGGAATGCCAAGAGGTCGGGAATGTTGCTGTTGTCGCCAGACGGCATAACATCTCACCGAATACCATCCATACCTGGAGAAGTAAGGCCCGGAAAACCGGTTCAACAAAGCCTTTGCCGGCCGATGAGGCTAAAAGAATCAAAGAACTCGAGGCCAGGCTTGAGAGAATAAGTACCGAAAACGATAGAC
>Ga0209537_1003430_pt1 | contig 14521 bp, 15 predicted proteins | sample BioPla4DNA1_FD_187698 | JGI IMG/M metagenome (GOLD analysis project Ga0209537, IMG submission 187698) | Biogas fermentation microbial communities from Germany - Plant 4 DNA1 (SPAdes) (version 2) | ecosystem: Engineered > Bioreactor > Anaerobic > Digestate | place: Bielefeld, North...
TTAGGGGGCTAAACAGGACCCCACTGTTGCCAGTGGCGCCCTTGCCTGCTGGTTACCTTCCCGCTGGTTGGGCGGTAGGGTTTCTCTCAACCCATCGGCTCGGTAGACATGCCGGGCACACAAAAAGAGGCCCTAACGGCCTGAAAGGGTGTAACTCCGTGGCTATCGTGGAAAGAAACGGAAGGAAGTACCGATTGTCAGGAAATTTGAACAAGTTCCAGATCGATCTGCAGATCCACCTTATCGACTGGAAATGGGAACATATCACGCGAGAGGCTGGGATGTTCAAAACGCGAAGCGGTGAACTGGTGGCGCTGGATGCGCTGCTTCCCGCTTCCATCCCCCAGGATGCCCTGCCGCTGCTCTATCCGCCGATCAGGGACCCTTTCCGGGAGCATCAGGAGGCTTTTCCCTTTGCGACCCACGACTTCTTCCATCACATGGCCAGCTCCCAGGCGGCCAATGCCAACCTGTTTCTGCCCATCCTGCTCCATCCTAAGGCGAACGGGATCTTGAGGCGCCTCAAGCCCGATTTGCACAGCCTGGCCACGGGTGAACTCTACAAGGGCTTTCAACTGGAGTATACAGGTACAGATCCGCACCGGGGGCCCCTTGGCGATAGTAGCATTGGTACTGAAGCAGATCTTGCCATTGCCTATTTCAACCAGGACGGTGAGCGCTGCCTTTGGCTGATCGAGCACAAGTTGACTGAAGCGGACTTTACCCACTACGGTGGAGCCAGGAGCAAAAACCACTCACCCATACATGACTGTGGGCACTCATTTGGTGAGATCCTTGGGCACAAGGACTACTGCTACTACCACAGCCACAGGCGTTCTAAGTACTGGCAGTTAACGGAAGGCTTTTCTGGAACTTTACCCCAATCACACCGAATACGATACCTGCCCGTTTCGCTATGGGATGAACCAGCTGTGGAGAAACCATCTCCTGGCCATGGCCGTGAAGGAACAGTGTGGCTACAAACATGCCTACTTCTCCGCGGTCAAGCATCCGCGCAACAAAGCCTTAGAAGGTGTCAATGGCCACTTGAGAATCCCCATTGAAGCGAATCGCGCTATAGGATTGACCGAAATACGCGTGAGCCTGAACATGGAAATATACTCCGTCGTTGATCTCTAATCTAGCTACTTAATGATTCTGTAGAAGGCTCTGCTGGGGTCAGACTCGGTCATAAGTATTGCACAGTCAATGGTGTCTAGACGTCTGCCTAACAGCCCCACCGTTGTCCATGCTGGCTCAACAAGTTGCTCTTAGTCACTCAGACATCGCATTAACGATTCGGCAACCAAAAAATCGACTCGGTCATCTATGTCCACAGAGCGTTCCTTCGGCATCACAACCGCATAACTCCGATGGTCATACAGATCGCTGTTTTTCATTAGATGAGACGTTTTGACAATGTATAACGCTCCGTTTATGCGGTAATACTTCTTCAGGCTCTGCCTGGGCGCCTTTACTACGGCAGGGTCCAAGAAACCAGCTAACGAAAGATCTTCCGGCAATATGTTAGACCATAGCGGTGAGTGCTCTGCTTCGCATACAGCCACTACCAGGTTTGCGTCCCTCTCAACCAGCGTCTTGTAGCCGGCCTGTATATCCGCAGCTCTTCTCAAGGGCGATGTTGGCTGCAGCACTGCCACTGTATCGAACTTCTTTCCTAGCTCCTCGTACGCCCTTATGACATCCCTTGCCACATCCCATGTTGAGGCATCGTCTGTTGCCAACTCGCTGGGACGCAAGAAGGGCACTTTTGCCCCATGAGTCATGGCTATCTTCGCATATACCTCGGAATCCGTCGACACCATAATCTCGTCGAACACACCGGCTTCTCTAGCCGCTTCAATGGTATACACCATCAGGGGTTTGCCGTTTAAGTTCATGATGTTCTTATCCTTGAGGCCTTTTGAGCCGCTCCTAGCTGGAATAAGGGCAAGGTTTTTCACCCAAGTTACCTCCAGTCGAAAAACCTCTTTTTCAGGTCAAGCTTCTCTTTCAACATGTACTGCTTCAACACCCTTACTATTCGTTCTGAGGTATGGCCATCCCCATAGGGATTGACCGTTTTTCGGGCCACGGTTCGAAACTCCTCACTCATTGCGATCCTAATAGCCCTCAGAATATCCTCCTTGATAGGTTCGCAGTTGATAACGCTGCTCGCCTGAACTCTACCTCGTTGACGATCGCCGATATTAACCGTTGGAATTCCAAAGCTAGGAGCCTCAATTATCCCACTGGAAGAATTGCCCACGACCATTGCGCTATACTTAAGCGCGCTGAGATACAACTTCACCCCCAGAGAACTCACGGCTATTGCGTTTTTCCTGGCCTGGACAAACTCGTCGATCATCTGGTTGATGACCCTACCGTGGGCGTCGGCATTTGCTTTTGTAAAGATGAACTTCATATCTTCGCAAGATCCGCAGGCATCGAGCAGAGCCCTAAATTGACGCTCGGAGCTGTTTTCTTCAAGGGTTACAGGGTGAAAGGTGACTACTGCATATGGCCTATCTAAAGGGAAATCCAATGCATCTTCCAGCTCCGATCTAGTAACCAAGGGCTCGCGTAGTATGTTCTCCACTCCCAAGGCACCAACGTTAAACACACGATCCGGATCTTCGCCCAGTTGTATGACGCGCCGACGATACTCTTCAGTGCTGGTAAAGTGCAAATAGCTTAATTTAGTTATGGCGTGGCGAAACGCTTCGTCTATGGCACCTTGCGTTGTCTCTCCGCCATGGAGGTGGGCAATGGGAACCCTTTTGTTCATGGCCGCGATTGCAACAGCAAACGCTTCATAACGATCTCCCAAGACCACTAGCAGGTCAGGGTTTACTCGCTCAAAAAAGTCTGCAAAACAGATCATGGCAAGTCCCATAGTCTTGGAAATCGCCGCTGGAGTATCTGCACTCAAGAGAATCTCGATTTTTTCATCTATAACTACACCATCGTCCTCAATCTCCCGATAGGTCAACCCAAACTCAGGGGAAAGATGAGAACCCGTAACCACTAGTCGCACATCGAACTCCTTAACATTATGCAACCTTGTGATCAACGGTTTCAGAAGGCCATATTCAGCTCGCGTAGCCGTTAGCACGCAGATCGTCTTCTTCATATCTCTATCAACTCGTCTTCGTCGAAGTCCCTTTTTGCCTCGAGACCGATGATCTCAAACCACTTCATGGGACTGATCCCCGTTCCCGGCCGTTTGACCGTTAGGTTATCCTCCGAAAAGGCCTCTCCTTTCTTGATGGATCGTTTGGCAACAATGCTTTTCCGAACAACGGAGATATTCTTTTTCTCAGATACAGCAGGTACCTTGTCACCAGTTCCCAGAGCGGCTTCTATGTTCCGAATAGACCTAACCATGCGTTTGAACTCCCCAGGCTCAAGACTCGCCCTGTGGTCAGGACCTTCCATGGAGTTATCCAGAGTAAAGTGCTTTTCAATGACCGTCGCTCCTAGGGCCACTGCTGCCAGTGAAACCTCAATCCCCATAGTGTGATCAGAATAACCAACGGGAAGGCCGAACTTCGCGCCCATAGCAACCATTGCCCTTAGATTTACGTCGTCGAATGGTGCGGGATATTCAGTGGTGCAATGGAGCAGAGTAATCTCTGAGCAACCATGATTTCTCAGGACATCCACAGCTGCTTCTACTTCCTCCATTGTACTCATGCCTGTGGAGAGTATGACCGGCTTTTGCAGCCTCGCAATCCTTATCAGATGGGGAAGGTTGGTGATCTCCCCTGAGGGAACCTTCCATTTTCCCATACCAATGCTCGCCAAAAAGTCTATACTTTCCGCATCGAATGCGGTGGAGAGAAAATCGATCCCTTTCTCGCGACAGTAATTACTCAGCTCTTCGAAGTCCTTGAAAGACAACTCCAGTGCCTTCAGCATCTCCAACTGGCCCTCTGTCCGTCCTGTCAACCGTTGTTGGTATACTGCTTTAGGGGCTCTCTTGGAAGCCAAGCGTTCCGCTACGAATGTCTGAAACTTAATACAGTCCGCTCCAGAGTCTTTGGCTGCATCAACCATCTTCTTGGCCAAGGCCAAGCTGCCGTTATGGTTCACCCCAGCCTCAGCTATCACATACACACTCATCGCAGTCGAACCACCTTGCACGGATTACCATAGGCAATGACACTATCTTCAATGCACTCTATGACAACGCTTCCCATGCCTATAATGCAATTAGAACCTATCGTAATACCCTGCTTAACCATACTCCCGATCCCGACGTGGGTGTTTTCACCAACTCTTACATTACCTCCCAAAACCGCTCCCGGGGCAATGTGTACGAATGAACCTACGTCGCAGTCATGTTCTATCACGGCGCCAGTATTCACAATGGCTCCTTTGCCAATTGACGCACCAGCGTTGACGACTGCCTTCTTACCCACATACACACCGGCCTCCAAATTGGCGTGAGAACTTACAACTGCTGACGGGTCGATGATGATTGGCAGGCAGAAACCAATATCGCGCAGCCTGTCGAACAGCGCAACTCTGCGTTCTACGTTCCCAATACTGCCTATCGTCACCACTGCATTGGTGTAACCTGAATGAAATAAGCTGGGCAGATCGTCATCGTCCCCAACGACAGGCACGCCAAAGACAGTCCTGCCTACGTTCTCCGGTAGGTCGACAATAGCCACGTTGGAAAACTCTGCAGCTGCTAGAACACTATCAAGAACTGACCGGCAGTGACCTCCACCGCCAACGAGTAGAAGACCTTTACTCATCTACACCTAACCTTCGTCTCATTTTCTCTAGTTCATCAAGCTGGCCCATATCGAGCCAACTGTTTTCGCTAATAGGGTAGATACCAATCCTACCGCCCGAACGCCTGTTATGCTCAATTACCTCCGGGAAGTCTGTGCATGTATTGTCCCCAAGACTGTCAAGGACTTCTGGTTCTATCACGTACATTCCTGTGTTGGTGAAGAAGGCCAGTTCGGGTTTCTCGCGAATCTCGTCGATTTCTCCGTTATTATCAATCTCAACAACACCATAAGGGATTCTGATTCTTTTTAGAGAGCATACCATCGTGATAAGATTGCCAGCACTCCTGTGGTGACGCACGATTTTGGTGTAATCGTCATCAACCAGAATGTCACAATTGGATAAAACAAACGTGGAATCGAGCTGCCCCTTGAGCAGGCTCAAACCACCTGCGGTGCCCAATGGCCGCTCTTCATCGACATAGCGAATGGTGTAGGGCCTTTCAACCTCACTGAAGTAGGCCTTGATCATGTTTCTTTTGTGGTTTACGATCATGATGAACTCTGTTACACCGTACCGAGAAAACCTGTCCATGATGTGTTCCACTATCGGTATCTCGCCGATCGGGATAAGGGGTTTCGGAAGAATCCTAGTATAGGGGTAAAGCCTAGTGCCCAGGCCTCCGGCCATAATGACCACTGGCACATCCAGTCTCCTCTTCAGCTCCACCTCTTCTTCATCCCAGAAGACGATCGAGACGACCGAGTGCTGCTCGTCAACAATGGGCAGAGCGAATATCGAATGTCTGCGCATAAACTCCCTTGCCTGCGATTTGCTTCTTTCCGTCAGGTACTTGGGATTATAGTTGGCTATGTCCTTGACTTTTGCATCAAGGTTTCCTTTTCTAAGTATCCATCTCCTAATATCACCATCCGTGATGGCGGCAACCAACTTCCCTTCTCGCACCACAAAGAGCACTTTCTTGGCAACAAGATCTAGCTGCGCCATGGCGCTTAACATACTGCTCTCCTCGTCGATAAGAAAGTCCTTAACCTCCAGCGAACTCACTCTTCCCACCCGCCATTCTACACTCCAACCGCGTTCTTCAGACAATCGACGACATACAACACGTCCTCTTCGGTGAGGTTCGAACTACAAGGCAAGTTCACTACCCGCTCCCAATAGTGCTTGGCTTTTTCTATCCTATAGGACTGACATTTCCTATACGGTTTCTGGTCACTGATCAGGCCCCAAATCGGTCTGGTCTGAATGCCTTTTGAAGCAAGGTATCTTATAATCTCGTCTCTGTTTAATGGATACCTTGGATCACAGTACATGGAGTAAAACCAGTAGTTTGGCCTTATACCATCGGCGAAGTCCAGGAGCCGCAATCCTTCTACTTTGCTCAGTTCACGCCTATACAGCTCGTAATTGCGTCTCTTTGTCTCGATGAAACGCTCAAGTTGCTCCAACTGGGCGAGACCTAGAGCAGCCTGTAGATTAGTCAGTCGATAGTTGTAGCCGATCTCGTCATGAGTATAATAAAGGTCATCGCTTTTGGCCTGTGTTGTAAGGTGCTTCGCTTGCTTGAGGAGGTCTTCATTGTCAGCAACGATCATACCGCCTCCGCCTGTGGTGATGATTTTGTTGCCATTGAAAGAGTAAACCCCAACATCACCCATCGTTCCCGCATACTTCCCACTGAACCGCCCACGGGTGTAATAGGTTCCAAGGGCTTCAGTGGCGTCCTCGACCACCGCCAGGTCATAACGGGCAGCAACCTCCAAAAGCTGTTCCATATCGACCATTTTGCCGAAAACATGAACCACAACTATCGCCTTAACCTGTTTTTGGCTCGTTCTGTTGATCAGTTGCCCATCAACGAACTCACATTCTCTTTCGCAGAATTCTAGCAACTTCTCAGGATCTAGGTTCAAGGAATCGTCGCAATCCATAAAGACAGGATCAGCTCCCAAATACCTCACAGGGTTAACAGCAGCGATGAATGTAAGGGTCGGTACTAAAACCTCATCACCTGGGCCTACGCCACACAGCCTTAACCCCACATGAAGCCCAGCGGTACCGTTCTGGCAAGAGACAGCCCCCTTGGCTTGAACGTAAGCAGCAATTCTCTGCTCAAACTCCGTAACGTATGGTCCTGCAGACGAAACCCACCCAGTCTTCACCGCGTTAACTACATACTTCACCTCGTTGCCAGTCAAGTTGGGCTCCGAAAGGGGGATTGTTCTCCTCGTCATTCCCCTTACTTCCTCTCTTCAGCTTAGATATTGTAAAGATCGGTCTTGTATCTATGCAGATTCTGCCTAAAAAACTCTATTGTTTCGGAGAGTCCCTGTTGGAGCGTATACTTCGGCTGCCACCGAGTGAGCCGCCTAATCTTCTCGTTTGAACCGAGGAGTCGTTGAACTTCGCTCTTCTCCGGCCGGAGTCTCTGTGTATCGCAGGTAACTCGCGCTCCTGGGTTGATCTGCCGTATCAACTCTTCCGCAAGTTGGCCGATGGACACCTCTTGTTCAGTGGCTATGTTGATTTCCTCCCCGATCGTCAACGGGGATTTAGCTATCTCTAAAAATCCCTTAACTACATCCTTTACATAGTTGAAGTCCCTTGTGGGAGACAGCGAACCAAGTCTGATCTCCTCATGTCCCGCTAGTAACTGTGTGATGATCGTTGGGATCACCGCTCGGGCGGACTGACGCGGTCCGTACGTGTTGAACGGTCTGACAATTGTAATCGGCATGTCATAGCTTCTGTAGAATGCTTCCGCCAACCTATCTGCACCAATCTTCGTCGCCGCATAAGGCGATTGCCCTTGAAAGGGATGAAGTTCATCTATCGGCACGTACTTAGCAGTTCCGTACACTTCCGAAGTCGACGTGATCAGCGTCCTTGAGACTTCGAAGTCCCTCGCTGCCTGCAACACATTGAGGGTTCCCTTAATGTTTGTATCCACATAGGCATCGGGGCAGCGATAGCTAAAGGGTATGGCAATGAGCGCTGCTAGATGGAACACTGTGTCGACCCCTTTTACTGCCTCCCTGACACCATTGGGATCCCTTATGTCACCAGGGAAAACCTCTATCTGGTCTAGAATCTCTTTAGGAAGAACATCCAGCCATCCCCAGGAGTTGAATGAGTTGTAGAAAACAAAAGCTCTGACCTGAGCTCCATTTCTTACCAGTTCCTCCGTCAGATGACTTCCAATAAATCCACATGCTCCTGTTACGAGCACCTTCACCTGTTCCGCCTCCCCTCCCCACTTACTGCAGGGTTCGTCAGCTAGTTATCCTAAAGCTTCATCGTTTTGCTTCAATCCCATGAGCCGTTGGTCAATCCCATCATTCAGTCTTTGAAACAACTCTGCTGTGTTGACCAGATCCGTACCGCATGAGTTGAAGAAACCTGAGTACAGACTCATCACCCTTACCGCCTTTTCCCTCGGATTCCTCTCCGTGCGAATCTCCCTAATCACGGCCCTTAGGTGCTCGTACTGCACACGGTTCATGGGCAGCAATACCGCCTGAAAATAACGGTTAGTCTCGATTGCTCTAAACACAGAATCAAGTCTTGCGTACATTCGTTCGATCTGTGCATAGTTGCCGTTCTTTGCAAGTCTCTCAATCGTTCGCAAAACGCTGTAACCATTCTTGAACAGCTTAGGCAGTCTATGATGTTCACTTTTCATCAACTCGGCCTGCGACGCTAGATACTGATAGTCGTAATCCGGCCCATCAAAAGAAAACCAATCGTCATCCACCACTGGCGAAGTAAGAACTTCTGCGATGACTTGTGTCAGTGGACAGAAGCGAGTTCCTGAGATTTTCGCCCCACCCTGGGTGGCGTTGATCACATCAAGACCGAGCCGCTCTATCCAGGTCTCCATGACTATTCGCATATTATTCAACGTTTCATTTGTGTAAATCTCATTTCCGCAGACATCCTCAACCTTGATCGCCTTAGCCAACTGCGTCTCACTTAGGTTCCGGTTCTGATAGTCGATTCCCGTCGCGTACCAGCTGAAACCCTTATAGGCCAAGTTCTGCCCCACCAGTACGATGGGACTGAAGCCCAGCTGCCCCAAGAGCTGCAATGTGATCACGGCGATCGACGGAGCATCGTGGACTTTGGGTAGCTCTTGATCGCCACAACGCAAATAAAAAGACGCGATAGTATCTTGACTTGTTATCATGTGACATTTTGGCCCCGGATAACCCTGCAGAGTCTCAAAACCTACGCTCGTGCCAAAAACGAGAGGGATTTCCGTAATACCCCGTTCTTTGATCTTCCTGAAGACTAAGCTGTTTCGCTCGGTGGGATCGTATGTGCAAGCAGCGTGAGGATAAACATCATGCTCAATTAGGGTATTGATGGCACTGCCTACAGAAAACAGGTAGGCAAGCCCCCGTTCTTTTATGGTTCTAAGGTTTTCAATCTCTCCGTCCAAGGAAGGCCCTGCCGCCACCAATACCGCAGGAATGCCACGGAACGCCCCCCTCTTTTCCCAAAGGATATTAGGAGTGCTCAGCACTTCTGGAAAGTTCACCATACTGTTTACTGTCCAGCGCTTCTGGTAGGAGAAGTTTGTCTTGACACTTGATATTCTAGTTCTGCCAATTTCATTGAGCGCTGACGTCCAAATCTCGTGCTGAAGCGGAAAAGCTCGAACATGACTAGGAAGTTCGATGAACACTTTCTTTCTTGCGGAACTGTTTATGATTCGCTCCAAGAAACCAACAGCATCGCCCTTACTACATCCCCCCAGAACAAGATCCTGAAGTGCCCTCAGTGATAGCCGCGACAGGTCTCTGTTCTCCAGATAACAACGCAGGACTTCTGGAACGGGTTCGAAAATGGAGAAGGGTACACGTGGGTACATTTCGCAAAAGACCTCAATGTGGTACCCGAGGCCAATGCCGTAGAACACAACATGGATATCCTCGGCTGCCAAATCATCCTTGTATGCATCTATGATTGCCTGCGCTTCGCGCAAGGGGTCATACTTGCTGTGCAGGTAAATGGGCGCCCCCCCAGCTAGAGCGACTAAGGTATCCAGCCCACTTCTACTCGATTCCAGTTTTAGGATCGTAGCATCCGATTCACTTACTAGGTTATCCAGCCGCTCCCTCAATGAAGGGAACCTATGCACCAGCAAATCTATGTTGTTAATGTGCAAGCGGATCACCACCATTGATGAGGCAATCTAATGTATTCCGCATATCCCTAAACAAAGGAGAGAGCTCATATCTCAGCAAGTCTGCTAGAAGAACAAGGTCTTCACTCTCCACCGCAGACATTAGCTGCCCAATCATACTCTCAAGTTGGTGCACAGCCTCATCGTACCGCTTCCATGCCGGCAGCGAGAAGGCGGCGCTCGAACGACAGTTTTGGTCCAACATGAAATGAGAGTGTAGAATCCACTGCATTCCTTCCACCAGATCCTCAAAGGCTTTCCAGGCGCCCTCTGCACTCCCTGCGTAAAACTGCGCCGATAAGTCATCGAGCTCGGGTATGACGCGTTCCAGATACTCTGCCGTGGAGATCATGACTTCGCGGAACAACTCATCCCTTGTCTGTGCCACCACCAATATCTCTTCGATGCCTGCCAAGGAACGGCTCTCCAGATAGGCGATGGGTTCTTCATACACCTCTTGCCCATTTACAATCATGTGGCTGTAAAGGTACTCCGTATCACCCAAAACGCCGTCGATCGCCGAAACTACATCGCGGGCACTGATCGAATTGCTGTCTAGCTTATACGTAGTGTCAAGGACACGAAGCTTCATGAGTTCACCCCTAAAGATAACAAGTTGTACTTTCAACGCGACCTCAGGTATTGAGTCACCCCCTCAATTAGTCTATCGGCACTGAACCGTCTTTCTTTATGGATGTGTACTACGTTCGAGGAAGCCACTGTTACGGAAAAATGGGGACACTTAAACGGTGCAAGAAGACCAGCGTCACGGAGGACAGGTCTACTCTATCTAATTACCCAGAGCCATGCCCATAATGAAGGGGTACACCCGTGGTGTGACATCTTTTTAGGGGGTTCGGCAATTAATGGTTAATTATCGAGGAATCCTGAGACTCAATTCGCTCGGTTATAGCCAAAGGCAGATAGCCTCTAGCGTTCGAAACCCTCGGGATACCGTCAGCCAAGTCTGCCGGTTAGTAGTAGTTCATAGCCTACAGTGGCCTCTTCCGGGCGAAATCACAAACCAAGTGATTAGGGAGACCTTTTTCCCATCGGAACTAGATTCCGACTCCCGCCGCGTTCCAGACTACGCGAAAATGCACAGGTAGTTGGCAAAGCCCGTGGTGACATTGACACTCCTATGGGCAGAATACTGCGAAACCTGCTATTCAGAAAATGCAACACCCTATCAGGACTGTGTCAAGGACTACAGGGTTTTTTCTTAGCTCCCAAAAGTGCATTATCGAGGTTTCTTTCGACAAAGCGGTGAACGCCATGTTCACTTCGTAACCGAGGCCTGTCTAGAATACCTCTACGTATTGCAGGCATCTGAACAGCTTAGCGAAGCCTTGCGTTCCATGACCAGCGGCCGGAAAACGGCCTCTCCTTATCCCAGTGTAGCGACTTTGGGTCTCCTTGATTATGCGGCCTACTCCGGTAGTGATTTTCTCGGGGAGCCATTCCTCCGACTCACCCAACGTTCTGCAGATGTGTTCTCTCAACGTCCCCTCAAAAAGGTGTGTTAGCGTCGTCGGAATCGCCGGGATACCGCTTGTAGACCAAGCTCGGCCGCGTTTTCCTGAACGGTTCTTCATTTGAAATGTTAGACTGTACTGGGTTTGCCGGGTACAAAGAAAAAACCTATAATGAGGTGAAAGGACGTGTCCGGAAAACCCGGTACAGTCTACTCTAAATAGGAGTCTGTCAGCTTAACGGGCTGTCTGTATCGCGGTTTGTCAGGGTCTTCAACATGGCCGTCCCAATTTAGCCACGATCTTCCGGTCAAGCCCCAAGCGCAGAGCTGTAGCTTGCTTGGTCAGTCCTTGATCGCGGCACTCGCGTATGTTCACAATGGATCCCCACTTTCCTCAAGCTTGCTCACCTCTCGAATCGGTAATGGTTACCAACCCAATTCGAGTTGGTGAGCTTTTTTCTTCTTTCACTCGGCCATGTTGTGGGGATTTTGTCCGCACTCCGTTATGACCATTTTAGACTGCCCGCTATCACCTTCAGCAGTCTGGATCAGGCTGATACCGTCTTGAGCGTTCCTTTGGGCCCGCTTTAGACCACGGATCTGACTTCTCATCTTCTCAGAGATCGCCAACCAAGCAGCATCGTCACCAGCACGGTTGATTCTCATGCCATGGGAGGGTTTCTCCATAGATTTGCTGGCCTTGGTTCGGTCGATCCCCAGGAGTATCAGCACCAGACAACACTAGAGAACATTCGTTCTATCGATTCACACCTTCGTCACCACAGTTAGCGTTTTAAGCCGAGAGCCTAACCTTGTACCGCTACGACCAACGTGGCATTCCGATCGGGCACAGCTCGGAGAATTCAAACCCATACCTCTGGTACTTCGTCACATACTTTTTTATCGTGTGCGTAACAATAAGATTACGTGCGATACAGATACGCCTTTCTGTGCGTTGGCGGTTTTGACACAATAACCATCCGTTACGCCCGGAACAGTATCGCGATGGGAAACCGTAATCACTGCATTGGAGACTTCCAAAAGTACCACAGTTCATCCCTCTCGAAGTCTTTTTAAGATTACCCCATTCTAGGCGTAGTGACCCGCTCCTCTCTCACCCCAAAAAAAGAAAGGCCCCTCGCGGAGCCCTTCTATAAACTTACCTATCAAACTATCCAAGCAACTGCAGTACACTCTGAGGAGCCATATTAGCTTGAGCCAACATAGCGGTTGCAGCTTGTTGGAGAATGTTGTTCTTTGTGAATGCCATGATCTCTTCAGCCATGTCGAGGTCACGGATCCGAGATTCCGCCGCTTGCAGATTCTCAGCAGAGGTGCCGAGGTTACTGATAGTATGCTCCAGACGGTTCTGGAAAGCACCCAATTGCGACCGCTGTGTCGACACGGCTTCGATAGCCTTATCAATAATAGTCACTGCCTTGCTTGCGCTCTCATGCGTAGATACGTCCAGGGCAGCTTCTTGCATCTCGTTAGATGTACCGTCAGTAACTACCAACTCAGAAGTGAAGCCTTCGCCAGATCCGGTGATTCCTAGGGCACGCGCCCGCATGTCTGCTATCTCAATCGTCATGCTCTGGCCCTCATTGGATCCGACCTGCAATCTTGCAACAAACTTGCCGTCTGCAGTAACTGCTGGCCTATCAACACCATCGGCAATTACTATCCCGTTACCGGCTTCACCATTGGCCGTGGCAGTAACAACTAATAAAACTGGATCGGACTCAGGGTCAAAGGACAGCTTTACTCCATCTAGTTTGTCGCCAAGTTGGTTGGCAATGGCAGCTACTAAGTCACCACCACTACTGACCGCGCTGATGTTTACAGCAAAATCTGCCTCGCCTTGATACACACCTTCATCGGCGTTGTAGAACTCAATGCTTTGGTTGTTGATTGTTATGCCTTTTCCGGCGAGTTCAGCTATGGTTACACTAGAAAAGTCAACCTCCGCCTGTGAGGCTGTGTAAGTAACATCTTTCCCCGTAGCAAACAAGATCGAACCACTGTCGAGAATGCCATCGGCATCAGTTACGTTTACGTTGATAAACTGATCTAAACCCGTAGCGGATGAGGAAATGGAGACCTCGGTGCCGTCTCCCCCAATTGTGTATGCATCAGCGCCGATATTGGCGTTTGCCGCAATTGCTTCCTCTAGACCTGCTTTGATCGCGTCGGCCACATTGGTTGCACTTCCATTATTGGCGACTGTAACTGTGACTTGAGTTCCATCCGGCTCTACTTGTGGTCCGGGAAGTTCATTCTCATCGGAAGTCCTAAAAACCAGAGTAATCTCATGTCCCTGAAGGTTGAAGGTAATCGCCTTGTTCGCTACAGCGCCGCCGGTAACACTAGTCAAAATGTTTAGTGTCACCCGTGCCCCTTCAGCAGCGTGCGTTTTGCCTCCGGAAGTCTCAGTGACTGGGCCGGATAACCCCAGCCCATCCAGTGCTAGAGCCGGCTTCAGCTCTATCGGGTCATCGGCCCCTTTCAAAACCCTTTGAGTATTGAACTCGGTCGTATTACCAATTCTGTTGATCTCGGAAGTCAAAGCGTTGATTTCCTTCTGGATCTCACTGCGGTCAACATCAACATTGGTATCATTTGCGGCCTGGACGGCCAATTCCCGCATTCTCTGCAGAATGGCGTGAGTCTCACTTAGGGCCCCTTCAGCCGTCTGGATCAAGGAAATGCCGTCCTGAGCATTTCTGGCAGCCATCTTCAGCCCACGAATCTGGCCTCGCATCTTCTCAGAGATGGCCAGACCTGCAGCATCGTCACCTGCACGGGTGATGCGGAGACCGGACGACAGCTTCTCCATGGACTTGCTGGCGTTGCTTTGGTTTACAGCCAACTGCCTATGAGCATTCATTGCCATGATGTTGTTGTTGATTCTCATTTCTTTACCTCCTTGTTTTTGAAAAAGGTTCTTGTGGGAACATCCTTGTTCCCTGGACTCAGGCCGAGGTGGCCACACTCAGCCCTTGCCCCCAAGTAAGCAGCTTAGGCCTTCAGCTCCCTACCCGTTCGATTATATTATCGTCCCCTTCCCCAAAACCTTTAGCCCTCATGCC
>Ga0209537_1003434_pt1 | contig 14514 bp, 14 predicted proteins | sample BioPla4DNA1_FD_187698 | JGI IMG/M metagenome (GOLD analysis project Ga0209537, IMG submission 187698) | Biogas fermentation microbial communities from Germany - Plant 4 DNA1 (SPAdes) (version 2) | ecosystem: Engineered > Bioreactor > Anaerobic > Digestate | place: Bielefeld, North...
TAGAGCTGAAAGAACATAATCGGCTTAATGTCTGGTTTAATGAATTTCTAATCGGAGAGATTGACTTGCAATCTTATGCATTTTACACTGTTCAGGAAAGGATATAGTGTTACCTATGTCCTGAACCAAATGTGTTACCTATGTCTTGAACCTGTACCCGGAAGGGTGTGACAAGGGGACGGGGGTCGTGTCACGCGACCATGACGAGGGAACGGGCGGCGTGTCAACGTAGTTGGTCGTTGGTTATTAGCCGGGCAGCAGACCTGTCCCCCTGATCGCGTGGCAGCATTATTTATATTTAGGTTATACTATAATATTAGCAGCCTTTATGCAGACCATGCCAAAGGAGAAGTCGCATGTACCAAATCTTAGTAAACCTGAATTTGTTTGTTGTATTATCTGTTCTGGTATTATCTTTGATTATATTATCAAAGGCTGCAGATTCACTGGTTGATAATGCAGCTAAACTTTCAAAAATTTTAGGATTATCTCAACTGATCATAGGCGCTACAATAGTTTCACTTGGGACAACACTACCGGAGCTATCGGCATCTGTTGTTGCTGCATTACAAGGAAATGGTGATTTTGCGTTAGGTAATGCGGTTGGATCAATTATTACCAACACAAGCTTAATACTTGGCATTGCAGCTCTGTTTGGAAAAATCCCTACAAATAAAGAAACCTCACAAAAATTGAGCATGCTGATTGCAGCAATAATGATTTTATTTTTAACAACCGTACCTTATAAAATCGGTAATAACAGTGGGCTGATTCCGCAGTGGTTGGGATTTATCCTATTACTGCTTGTTCCGGTTTACATATTTTATTTGATTAAGCGTGAAAAGAATAATAATTCTCAGGAAAATAATTATAATGCTGAAAAATCTATAGGAATAATTGCTGCTTTTATTGCAAAAATCTTGCTTGCTGGATTTGTTATCGCACTAAGCGCATCTGCTTTAGTTGCATCTGCAGAAGTGCTTGCCGAAAGAATGGGAATTCCGGATGTAGTGATTTCCTCTACTCTGGTTGCTTTCGGAACAAGTGTACCTGAATTGAGTACTTGTATTGCAGCAGTAAGAAGCAACCATGGAGGGTTAGCTATAGGAAATATCCTGGGTGCAAACATCTTGAATATTTTGCTTGTAATTGGAGCATCTGCTGCTTTGACTCCTGACGGCATATCAGTACCACAATCCTTTTATGCGATTCATTTCGTAGGCCTTGCTGTAGTAATGGGAACCTTTGGGTTTTTTGCTTATAACAAAAAGTTTCATGAGATCAATAAAAGAGAAGGCATTATCCTGATTTTGATTTACGCAGCTTATCTAGGAGCCAATATATTTAATACCTTTTATCGATAAAGAACTCCTGTAAAACCTACTCAAACTACTCAGTCCAACCACCCGTGGCACGGGGACGTTTCGTTTGCCACATTTTCCATAAATATAAATACAACAACTTAGCGGAAGTTTCAGTCCCCTAGAATTCGGCTGGGGGGCGTAATCTATGCTGCCCCTTTTCGCTTCTACTGCAGGGTTTTTCCAGGCATCACTAGAATAAAAATGAAAACACCGTAAATGTGGGGAAGCATGGGGGAAGCAGGGGGACGTTCTTTTTGCTTCCGACGGGGGACAGCTTTCTTGTTCCGGCAAAGGGGGGTAACTTTGAAGCAGCTGTTACAAGTAAGGATCAAACACGCTGGTTACACAGATAACAAAAATGCCATTACAAATATTGATTTTTCTTTGCAGGAGGGCGAGCTTATTGGCTTAATCGGCCCCAATGGTGCTGGAAAAAGCACCACCATCAAAGCTATTTTAGGCATGCTACCGGTAATGGCTGGAGAGGTAATTTTGAATGGAAGCAGTAAGAGATATGCCTATGTTCCCGAGCAGCCCGTTTTTTATGATGAATTGACTGTATGGGAGCATCTGGAGTTGGCTGCTGCAGCACACAGCATCAATCAGCTTGTATTTGAAGAACGCAGCAGCAGATTGCTCAAGCTGTTTCGCTTGGATAATGCAAAGCACTACCTGCCCGGAACATTATCTAAAGGAATGCAGCAAAAAGTCATGCTGGTTATCGGTTTTCTGCTGCAAGCTGATATTTACATTGTAGATGAGCCCTTTATGGGCCTTGATCCACAGGCTATCATGGACTTTTTGAGGCTGCTGAAACAGGAAAGAAGGCGGGGAGCAGGTGTTTTGATGTCCACCCATGCCCTGGATACAGCAGAAAAAGTTTGCGATTCTATCATATTGATGTCAGAAGGCCGGCTCTTGATGAGAGGGAACCTCACACAAATCCGGCAGATCTGCGGGCTGCCTGATGGGTCCCTGCTGGAGTGTTTTAATAAATTGCTGGAGTACAGACAATGACACCCGAAAAGCTTTTTTTCACACGCCTGCGTTCAGAGTGGAAATTAAACTACACTGCATGGCGCCCAGTCATTGATTGGACAGTAGCACTCTACATCATTATTCCCGGCGTTATTATTGCAGTTATCTGCTATCTACGCTTATGGAGCCAACTCCCCCCTTGGGCCGCTGATATTTCCATCTACACACCTTTACTGCTCATCTTTTTATACAGCTGGACAGGAACAATCAGGTTATTCCTTGAGGAGGCAGACCAGCTTTTTCTGCTCCAGCGTAGGGAATGGATGCGGCGGATCATGATCTGCGGGATCATTTATTCTGCAGTATGCACCCTATTAACAACACTATTGCTCATTACTATCCTTGCACCATTCCTGTACCTGGGCTACGGCTTGTCCATCAGACAGCTGACACTGCTGTTGGTGATTACCTTCCTGTTCAAGATGAACATAGGCCTGGTAAAACAGTTTATTTCCCTGCGTCTGGCTTCATGGATAGAAAAGATCACTTTCATAATTCTTTTTATCTCAACACAGCTGTTGTTTATCAAAGTAGTTCCCCTGCTTATCGACCACTTTCTGCTGGGGTACACCTGCTGCATACTGCTTGGTCTGTCACTCCTTTTACTCATCAAACTCCGACTTGATATAAAAGGGGCTTTTTTTGATGACATAGCACGTGAAAACAGTGAACGATTAAAGTATGCGGCTTTTATGTTAGAGACTTCGGGAGTGACCATTAAAAAACCCAGCACGAAGAGAAAAAAGCCTGTGTTTTACTCTAGAATTAAACGTTTGTTTAATGAGCGTACCACAGCCAACACATTGGTGGAAGTATGTATCAAAACCTTCCTGCGCAGTATAAATAATCTCTCTATATATATGGTATTGGTGTTGTTAGGTATACTCTATATGAACAATCCCAATTGGTCCGTCCTGATCATCTGGCCGTTTTTAGCTTTTTCCTTTGCAATGCTGATTAAATCCCATTATGTTGAGGTCATAACATCAGATTATCTGAAACTGTTTCAGTGGAAATCCGAAGATAAAAAAACAGCAGCCCGGAAATCGATCCTTATTTTATCAACTCCAGGCTTTTTGCTGATCAGCTCTGTATTGGGTTTTAGCTTATTTAAATGGATCGGGCTTTTCGCTATTTTACCTGTGGGAGTGGGAGTGAATTATTATATAGCCAAATTATCCTATTAACGGGACTAGGCGAAACCATGGTCTACTCCCCTGGAGACACGGGTTCGAATCCCGTTAGGGCTACCAAGATCAGGCGAAACTATGGCCTCCCCTGTCCCTCATAATTGAACCTGTACTTCCTGATCCAGCTGCATTGAATCCGGTGTTACAATACAATCATAAGCTAAAACATGCACACCTGCTGCGGCCGCTTCTCGCAATGCTTTGCCGAATTCTGCGTGGGTTGCATCATTTGGAATGAGATACTTAACAGGTTTAAATTGGATGATAAATATAACATAAGCCTCATAGCCTTCCTGCAGCAGATCGATCAAATGATATATATGTTTTACACCTCGTTCTGTCGGTGCATCCGGAAAAGCTGCCACCCCATCATTTTCCAAGGTTACGCCTTTTACCTCAATAAAAGCCTTCCGCTCTTTATCTTCAATATAAAAATCCATTCGGGTATTCCCATACTTCACTTCAGGATGTACCAATGTGGGATTTGGATATAATCCGCCTGCTTCCAGCCATTCTTTCACTACCTTGTTGGGAGCCTGTGAATCGATGTTCACCAGTAATCTCCCCTTTTCTACTGCAATCAAATCATATTTTGTTTTTCTGTTTGGGTTGCTGTTCTCTTCCAAGTAGACTAGGCTCCCGGGTATTAACAATTCCTTACATCTCCCGGTGTTTTTTACATGGGAAACTTGTACAACGCCATCCAGTTCTACCTCTGCAATGAAACGGTTGGGACGGTTTATGAATTTGGCTTTATGTATATTGTTTTTATATTTCAATGAATGAACCACTCCCTGACAGGTTGCAGACATCTATGTTCGCCTATATAGAAGGTACCGTTCAGAACAAGATAGCAGAAAGCAAAAAAACGATCCCTCGCTTCTTGATTCTTCAGCTATTTGTTCCCTTGCATAACTGTTTCTCAATATTTCGTCTACCGTACATGATACGGATTATTGCTACTGTTCTATGATCTTCAATGGCCAGATAAAAGACCAGGTAATTATCAACCTGCAAAACCCGTAGCCCCATACCCGCCAAGGTTCTTTTTCGTACAGCCGGCAGCGAAAATGCAATGTATTCGTAAATTCCGCGCAGGTCGTTTTCCGCCTGCTCGGTATAAACCACACTCCAAGCACTCATAACCCGTAATCCTTGCTCATCCTGTTAAAAACCTTTTCGGCCGGGGCAACATTTCCGCTGCTTAAATCAGCCATACCTTTCTCTATTTCCGCGTTAAACTGCTCATCACTGAGATCCACTACCGACAAAGGCTTGTTTTGAGGGAGTTTCACATCAAAAGGAATTCCGCGCTGAAGCACAACCTGGCGCAGAAAAATATCGATTGCGTTGGACATGGAAATGCCAAGCTGCTCAAGCACCTTTTCAGCCTGTTCCTTAACTTCAGGCTCAACACGGGCAAATATATTAGCGGTCTTTGCCATTTTAAAACGCCTCCTTCTGCACATATTATACCCAGTTGTATTGCAATATGAAATCGTTCCGCAAGTCTACGTCATCTCATCCGTCCGTTCCCTCTTATCTAGACGAAGAGCGTTTTTCAAAGAGACAAGGGACCTGTCCCCCTGCTCCCTAGCGGGGAAGCAAAAAGAACGTCCTCTTGCTTCCTACAAATACTTGCTGGCTTCCCTTATACTTAATTTTGCCAGCTTTGATTCATACTTTTTGAGGAGTTCCCTGACCCAATCAGGATTCACCTTGCTGTATTCTCTCAAGCTCCAGCCAATAGCTTTATTAATGAAGAATTCCTTTGTGCCTAAATTATTACAAATAATTTTCTCTAAAAGTTCCGTATTTGTCTTTTCCTTTAACTTTCTTTGAAAATTAATAGCGACCCTTCTCAGCCAAAGATTATCACTCATGCTCCATACAAGCATTTCATCATTGACAGAAGGATACTTTAATGAAAGATATCCTATAACTTTATCAAGTACATCTGCAATATCCCACCAGGGTTTTGTTATTATCAGTTTCTTTATTTTATCAAGATCTTTGTCTGTGAGTTTTTTCTGAATAGAATGGATATACTCTGTTCCGACATATTGAGCCTCACGATAATCTTTCTCCCAGCATAGATTTATAAAATCCCAATCGATATCTTCATTTTTTGCAGCACTCTTGATATATGGTTTAACTATTTTTATCAGTTTTGGTCTGGGGATACCTAAAAACGGAAATTTATTCTTCATATAAGCTGACATCTGTACTGCTCGTTCTTCATCCTTCTCATTTTCCAATGTGATAAACATATTTTCATACCACATTCTATTTCACCTCACTGGACAAGGGAAGGGATAAGGAACCTGTCCCTGTGTCATCTGTGTCTCCTATGCAGGGAAGCAAAAAGAACGTCCCTCCGCTTCCCAATGACTACTTCTCAAATTGGAATTTATTCATATTTACGATATGCTTCCCAAAAACAAATCATAATACCGATACACATAACAATTGTTGCAATAATAAATGGGATTAACATATGAGTCCCAAGGAAAGAACCCAATAATCCAGTAATTCCATTATAATCCCAAGGGTTCAAAGCTGCGTAAATAAAGCTAAATGCTGAAAACACCAAGCCAACAACAGTTATTAAGACGCCAAAAATCATTTTGTTATTATTCATGAGTAGTCCTCCAAATTATAATTTCCATGCTCATGATAACCATATCCCCGTATCCGTTTTTTGTTATAAAAATAGGCTCATCCGACTCATGGCACATCTGCGAAATCATGCTCGTTTTTTTAAATCGCGAATTGAAATACTTTTTGGCATACTATCCGGCCCCTATCTGTGGCCTTATTGTACCATTATAATGTCCTTATATAAATCGTTTATATGTTCAAAGGACCTGTCCCCCGTCGGAAGCAAAAAGAACGTCCCCTTGCTCCCATTAGAAGGATTAGGCTAGTCAAGTAATGAATAATACAAAAAAAATTAAAGAAAATCGGGTATCTTGTCAGGGAATTAACAACTCTACAGAGTCTATGGTTAGGTATTCGAGCAAGTACACAAAAATGTTTGGAGGTATTAAAGTGAAGATAACCAAAGAACAACATATTAGCCATGGTCTGATCGGATGTTCCCCTGGCTCGATCGGGCGCTACGTGCTGCTGCCCGGGGACCCCAGCCGTGTGCCCATGATTGCGGAACTGTTTGAAGATGCAAAAGAAGTTTCCCGCACGCGTGAATTCTGCGCCTACACCGGCACGCTGCAGGGTGAAATGGTTTCTGCTGTCTCCACCGGGATGGGCGGTCCCTCTACCGCTATTACTGTACAGGAACTGGCTCAACTTGGCGCACAGGTGATGATCCGTGTGGGCACCTCAGGCACGATGCAAAAATTCATGGAGGCTACTGATCTGGTAATAACATGGGGGGCGGTGCGCGATGAGTATACCTCACAGCAGTTTCTGCCGCTGTCATATCCTGCAGTGGCGGACACGGATGTAACCCTGGCCTTATCCACCGCCGCAACCAAACTAGGATACCGGCATCATATCGGTATTTCGCAAACAAAGGATGCTTTTTACGCGGAGCACCAGCCGGAGCGTATGCCTGCTAAGCATACATTGGAACAGAACTGGTTTGCCTGGCGTAAAGCAGGTGTGTTGTGCTCTGAGATGGAAGCTGCCGTCTTATTTATCACCGCCCACATGCTTGGCGTGAAAGCAGGCGGGATTATGGTGGCAGGTCCCTCTATACAAAGCCTGCAAAACTTGCTTAAAACAGCAGTGCTGGCTATAGAGATCCTGATCGGCAAAGATAGGGGTGGTATGTAATGAGTATCGGTGAAAAACTGACCAACAAGATGTTTAAATGGGCAGTGCTCTACCCCGGTTTCCGCAAGTTCGTCAATTGGGTATATAACAGCATATTGAAGATGCCCCAATACCACATTGACATGGCGCCCGGACAGATCGGGACATATGTGTTACTGGTAGATGACCCGCAGGATGCAGAAAAAGCCGCTGCATTGCTTGACAACCCTCAAGCAATCGCCTGGCATCGTGAATACCGCACCTTTACCGGCACGCTTAACGGGACAAAGGTCTCAGTCACATCGGTGGGTATCGGCGGGCCTTCCGCCGCGATCGGAGTGCACGAACTGGCTGCGATCGGCGGAGAAGTTTTCCTTTATCTCGGTTGTGGGCTGGCTGCGACAAAAGGAATCCAGCCCGGGGAGATGCTGATTGCCAAGGGAGCAGTACGCGATGAAGGCACCGGTTTACAATATGCACCGCTGGCCTTTCCCGCCATCGCCGACCTGCGGTTGGTAGACTGTTTGCGCCGCACCTGTGTGGAAGATTCCCTCTCCTATCATATTGGGCTGACCCGTTCAACCGATGCATATTACAATATTTGCACGGATCAGGCTGACAACTTTCCATACACGTTGTGCAGCGACCTTAACACCGCTGCCATCTTCATTGCCTCCAGTGTGCTCGGCAAGAGGGCGGGTTCGCTGCTGCAGGCGGGAGAACGGATACAGCCGCTGACAATGACCCATACCAAAACAGGAATATCTGCATTACAGCAATTCATAGCAATTGATGGAAAGTAAGGTGTGTTAACAGTCAGAGGGACAGGGGACCTGTCTCCCGTGTCCCCCGCACCCCTGTCCCCGGCGGGGAGGCAAAAAGAACGTCCCCTTGCTTCCTCGCTTCCCTCCTGCCATTGCCGGGTCACGCAAGAAATGTTGCATGCAAAATATCTTGCGTTTTTACCCCTGTGTGAGCGTTTTATAGCCTGCTTCAGGCGGTTTTATAGCGTTTTAAGGCCGGTTGCAGAAACTGTCTTTAGCATCTCTTCTGTTGCTTATGCTATAGAATAGTAGGCGAAGCCATAAAAAATGGATTATCGCAAAGAAACACCTTGACAGTGCTGTCATCCTGAAAAAGACGAGAAACTTAAAACTCCTTGGATATTTGGCACGGATATTGCAGGATATATACTAATAAATCCTGTGTTAATAAATCCTGCCATTGCCGGGTCACGCAAGAAATATTGCATGCAAAATAACTTGCGTTATTACTCCTGTGTGATCGTTTTACTGCCTGATTCGGGCGGTTTTATAGCGTTTTAAGGCCGGTTGCAGAAACTGTCTTTAGCATCTCTTCTGTTACTTGTGCTATAGAATAGTAGGCGAACCCAAAAAAAATGGATTATCGCAAAGAAACACTATGACAGTGCTATCATCCTGAAAAGACGAGAAACTTCAAACTCCTTGGATATTTGGCATAGATATTGCAAGCATATATGACTGAAATAAAAAATAACCCCCAAATTTGTCAGGCAATATACCAATGTGGACAAGATCGAAACTTAGGCAATAAGGGCTTACGTCCGCGAGGTGAGAGAAAAAGTCTTCCCCTCTGATGATCATGTCTACCATGTCATCAAGTAGATAGATGAATTTGAAAAAGATGTTTCAGATGATAGTTGCTTATATGAAATATATAACCAAGGAGGGATGGAGCGAATTAAAAAAATGTTTCACAGCCGGATTATTCAAGGAACCAGTTACTAGCGAAAAGGAAACTGGGATCAATGGAGCTGCGGCCGTAGATTTGGCAAAGCAGCTTCTAGAAGCATAGGAGGGTGATAGCCGTAATGAAAATAACTTGGTACGGGCTGGCCTGTTTTTATCTGGAGGGAGAGAAGGCCAGCGTGCTCATGGATCCTTTTGATAATACCGTGGGCTACGAGGTTCCCTATGTAGAAGCAGATGTATGGACCTGCAGCCATGACCATTATGATCACAACCACGGTGCCTCCGTACTGAATGCCGATGCTCTGAAGGCTGTGGACGGACTCGATACCGGAGTAATAAAAACAGTTGCTGTGAAGAGCTGGCATGATGACCAGCAGGGAGCTGTTTGGGGAGAGAATACAATATGGGTGGTGACCCTGGAAGGTATGCGCATCGCTCACTTGGGTGACCTGGGGCATCTTTTGACTCCCGAACAACTTGAACAGATCGGCCCCATCGACCTGCTGCTGGTCCCCACGGGAGGCATCTATAGCATTGATGAAGAAGCGGCGGCTGAAGTGGTTAAATCCATAAGACCGAAGTTGGTGATCCCGATGCACTATCAAACCCATCACCTGCGTGGTTTTGAACTGAACGAGGGAATTAAAGTCTTTATCGATAAGCTCGATTACCGTATCATCCGCCATGACAGCAACCGCCTGGAGATAACTTCCGAACTTCTAAAAGAGCCAACCGTAGTGGTACTGACCTTGAAATAGTCCAAATTGTGTAACAACAACAGGAGGGGGGATACCTTTTGGATAATCAAGATAAAACTATGAATACCTCACCCGACAGTATTCGGAGCAACGTAAAACTTAAGTTCAGCACCAAATTAAGTTTTGCTATGGGAGATATCTATGCGGGTGGATTTTTCAACATTATCAACTTTTTCTATGCCATTTTCCTCACCGATGTGGTGCGCATCAGCCCTGTCTGGGCAGGTGTGATCTTTACCGCCAGCAAGATTTGGGATGCGATTACCGATCCGCTAATGGGCGCCATCTCTGATAGGACCAAAAGCCGCTTCGGGCGCAGAAGGCCTTATTTCCTGATGGGCATTCCGCTGATCTTTCTTTCCTTTGCGATGATGTGGTACCCGTTGTCCAGCGGCAGCGAAATATCTAAGGTGATTTTCTACGGCTTTGCTTATATGCTCAGCAATACCGTGGCTACTTTTGTCCAGGTACCCTTTTTATCTATGGCTGCTGAGATCTCAACAGACTACAATGAGAGAAACTCCATCAGCGGCATCCGCATGTTTGTCTCCGGCGCCTCCTCGCTCGTCTGTGCCGTTGCGCCCATGCTTATCGTGAGCATGTACCAAGATGTCGCCACCGGGCATTTTGTAATGGGTATCATTTTCGGCCTCATCTTTGCCCTGCCCTGGCTGCTGGTATTCCGGGTTAAAGAACCCCCCATATTTGCCAGCACGGCAGCAGAAGAGGCCAAAAAGACCGGAATGTTCAAACTTATGGTGAATACACTAAAGGTCAAAAGCTTCCGGCGGCTTCTCTACATGTATCTCGGTATTTTTGTAACCATGGACCTGCTCGCCATGATGGAGGCTTACTTTTTGACCTATATAGTCAAAGCTCCCGAAATACTCTCTTACATCCTCGGCATCCTGCTGCTTTTTGAGGTAGTGACGATGCCTCTGGCAACGTTTATAACGAACAAAACCAGCAAGGTCAAAGTGATCATCTGGGGTAGCACCGCCTGGGCGCTTCTCTGCCTGGCTAACCTCTTTATTACACCCGCCACCCCCCATATTGTGCTCTATGCTATCTCCGCTTCGATCGGTGTGGCTATCGCTTTCCCCATTGTCGGGATCATCAGCTTGTTCGGAGACGTCACCGACGTAGGCGAACTCTATTACGGCACCCGCAACGAGGGGAGTTTCTTCGGGGTGCAGCAGTTCACCAGGAAATGCGCTTCTGCTGTTGCCAACGGGGTAACACTGGGCGTGATCGGGATTGCCGGTTTTATCAACCCTGTTGAAGAGATACGTAACGGCGTCACCGTTTTGATCACCCAGGTTCAGCCCGACATTGTCTTGGCCCTTATCCGCGGTTTCATGTCTTTCACCGGAGTGCTGCTGATCCCCACCGTTGTCTTCGCCATTCTGTGGCAACTGACTCCGGAGCGCCATGCACGGATGATCGAATATCTCGATAAGAAGCGCGCCGGATTGCCTGTTGATCAGGAGATAGCAACAGAGATGCAGTATCTAAGAGAAAAGGTGCTCTAGTTTAAATTAAATCTGTCAGATCATTAATTTATTTATAGCAAGGAGAGAACTGTTAAATGACTAGATCCAGTTTTGAAACGCATGGGTTGCCGTTGGATAACCGCAGTCCCTGGCCAAAATTCCGGGCCAACGCCATGCAGAACGGCAGGGTGAATGTTCAGCCGGAACCCAATGAAAGATCTCCTTGGGTCTTTAAAACCGGCAAGGGTATCTTCAGCTCACCCGTTGTCGATGAAAGCGACACTGTCTACATCGGTTCGGCAGACCACATTTTCTACGCTATCAATCCCGATGGCAGCATCAAGTGGAAACTGGCGGTAGATGAGATCATCGACTCATCGGCTTTGCTGGATGATCAGGGGCGGCTCTATTTCGCTTCCGGTGACGACCATGTCTACTGTGTTGATCGCGACAGCGGCGCCATAATCTGGCGTTTTCGAGCTCAGACTCTTGCTGAGGTGGAAGAGGAATTCGGGATCAAGACCTATAACCTGACCTGGTTTGAGGGCAACATCGGTATCCTGCCTGACGGCGATATCCTTGCGCCCAACGATAATTATATCGTCTACCGCTTGAACAGAGACAGCGGGAAGAGGAAGAAAGCTTATCCGGCCAACGAGATGATCTGGTCCCTCCCCGCCGTAAACACCGAAACAAGGCGCATCTTTTTCGGTACCTGCTTCATGCTCAATGAGAACCTCTTTTGCTATGACTATGAAACAGGAGAAAAGCTGTGGAGTGCGGGGGGGATGGGTTCGGTCTCTGCCTCACCGCTGTTAACCCTTTCAGGCGATATTCCCGCTGTAGTTGTGGGCTGCTTTGACGGTTATATACGTGCCTATGCTCAGGAAGACGGTGCGCTTCTCTGGCAAACGGGCCTGCGTGATCACATCTACGCCAGCCCAGCGCAGCTTTCTACAGGAGAGCTGATCCAGCCCTGTACAGATGGCACGGTCTACTGCTTGGATCCTGCAACAGGAGAGATCATATGGACCTTCGATACCCTCGAACCGATCCGCTCTTCCCCGGCGGTGGACGCCAAAGATCAGATCTATTTTGGCAACGGCGAGGGCAAGCTTTTCTGCCTCAATCCCGACGGCAGTTTGCGTTGGTGGTATCGCTGCATCACCGATCCACGCAGCGATATGAACGCTTCTCCGGCGCTGGGTAAAGGCGGTATCTATATCGCCGGAGAGAGCGGCGAAATCTTCTTTGTCCCCTACGACTATCCGCTGCGTGAAGAGAATGCCGCCGATCCCCGCTGCAAGGTTGGTCCCAAAGGCGATCTTCCCGATGAGGGTGCCTACCTGTTGTATACCGGTCCTTTCGGAGCGAAAGAGATAAGCGCCCCTGAGGCCATAGATCGAAATGCACCCCTTGCTTTTTCACTGATGATCCGAAAGGGAGGGCGCAGTGTGCCGGCGATGCTGGATAAAGATGATTTTTCCGTCCAGGTGGATGACGGTTCTCAATTAGAAGCGCACATCTCCGCTGACGGTAGATTTGTGTGCATTCATCCGAAGGAAGTCTGGTCCGGGGATGAACAGGGCCGGCTCAACATCAGGCTTACGGGCTCATACAAGATCAACCTGGAGCGGGAGGGTCTCCGCTTTTACGGCGGTGAGAAAGGCGGAGAGATCGATCAGCAATTCCAGTTCAAACTGAACCCCACCACTGCGCAGCCTTTTCCATTCCTGGTGCCAGAGTCCGGTTCAGGGGTTTCCACTGTGCTGGAGCTATGCCGTCAAGCTGTACCGCTGCCCACAATGCTGCCTTCCCTCAACCAGATCGGTTTCGATTCGCTGCATTACCTGGCCGGCCTGGTAGAGAAAAGGGGCGACAGGGCTCTCGCGTGGGTGGTCTCCGGCAAGCTCAATGAGGAAGATCAAACTGTAACCTTTGATCCCAGCTCTGCAGTGCGCTATCCCCTGCTCCTTGAGGCCAACGACGGACTTTTCACACTCTACAACTATGACGGCTTCAAGATCAACTTTGTGGGCTCCTGGGATATGCCCAATGTAAAGCACCGCATTGCTACCGTCCTGGATCAGGAAGGATACTTTATAAAAGATGCCGCCTACATCACCATCTCCGATTGTGACAAAATTGAATTCTACGGTCCCGGCTTAAAGATGATGGGCCTGAGCGATTATGAGACCGGGCTGATGTGTGCCTTCGGCGGCATGACCATCAAGCGCTGGGGTGAGCTTTCCTCACCGGAGGAACTCGGTGAGGTCCACATAGAGGCAATTGACAGAGGCGTCAGGGCAACAATTAAAAAGAGCCGGCTTCTCGTACAGGATCATGTCTACAGCCTGCTGCTGACTGATTCTGCAGGCCATCCCTTGCCGCTCTATTATACTCGTAATACACAGGTCAGAGCCGCAGAAGACGGCACACTTGAGGAGATCATCCTTCGTTTCGATCCGGATGAGCAGGTGCAGGGAGAGATCACGGTGCGCCTGATGGTAGATACCTACCCGGCCTACAAAACCGTCCTCTCTTTCTAACACTGTCCAACTTCCTAGAGGAACTAAAGCAGCCACGGTTACAGTTGCCATGGCTGCTTTTTACTTAATGGAAGTCTTTACTTCTCCCGGCACACTCCTTTTTTTGTTTGCTTTTGAATTTCCTAAATCTATGAAATGACATATCCACCCTATTTTTCTAAACCATACTCAACTTTTCAATCGCTTGTTTTTCATCTGGAAGGAAAAACATGTCCTTACCTTTATTGCTCTCATAGATAAAATCCTTCAAACTTTTGCTTGTATAATTAGAGAAATCTCCTACAATAGCAATCTTCACATGGTAGGTGATAAACTTTTGTAATATTTCTCCTGCAAGTCTTGTACTTAAGTGAAAAAAGTCCTCACATATAGCCGATTTATTCAAAATCATTCGATCACAACCGGTTTCATACTGTACCGTCATCATAAAATCCAAAGCTGACTGAACATCTGTTATCAATATCTCGTTACTATGTATGATGGCAATTCCTTTGTCGTTTTCCTTTATGGTACTTATTTTCATGATAATCCTCCTCATTTGTATTATTGCTCTTTGTTGCAGAGGGACAAGGGGACAGTGATAATAACCTAATGAAATGTCAGAGATAACTT
>Ga0209537_1003439_pt1 | contig 14492 bp, 11 predicted proteins | sample BioPla4DNA1_FD_187698 | JGI IMG/M metagenome (GOLD analysis project Ga0209537, IMG submission 187698) | Biogas fermentation microbial communities from Germany - Plant 4 DNA1 (SPAdes) (version 2) | ecosystem: Engineered > Bioreactor > Anaerobic > Digestate | place: Bielefeld, North...
CTGGGAACATTATATCCGGACCTCTTGGCTGCCGGTGGTGGTTTAGGATTCTCACCAGTTACTGAAGGTTACATGAATTTTGGCTTAATTGGTATTATTTTCCATCTCTTCTTGTACGGATATGTTATCGGAAAAATCTACGCTCGTCTTTCCTCCAAGCCAAGTTTGTCAACTCTACTTCTTTTTGCCGGCAGCCTCCCTGTCTTTATGTTGGATGGAATACGTGTTTCCAGCGCCTCCTTTGCTTATGCTTGGATGCGCATCTATCTTATGCCGTGGGTAATCTTTTGGCTAGTTAAAATACTCTCAACCAGAACGTTCAAACGAAATGTGGTAAGAAATAATTGTTGAAAGCAAGAGTCAGCTAAGGATCTGAGGTGAGTGAAAAAAGTGCGCGTCTTACATATCATCCCCAACTTTGGCGCGGGCGGAGCTGAGCGGCTTTTAGTGGACCTCCTTGAGGCCTTTGATCAAGAGCGCTTTGAGGTGGCGGCCGTGAGTCTATACCCCGAAAGCGGGACGATATTGGAAGAAGAGATTAAGGAGAAAGGGCTTAAGGTCTATTTTCTCAATAAGCGCCGTGGGCTAGATCTGCGGATGATCCCCCAGCTTTATCGCCTATTTCGTGCTTTCCGCCCCGATGTCGTGCATACTCACCGTTATGTGTTGCGCTACACACTACTGCCCATGCTTTTTTGCCGCGTCCCCGTCCGAGTCCACACGGTCCACAGCGTAGCTCAAAAAGAGGTAGACCGGATCGGAAAATTAGTGCACTGGATCGCTTTTAGGTTGGGGGGCGTTGTACCTATTAGTATCTCTCGGGAAGTAGCGAACACCGTCCGGGCCGTATACGGCCGGGGTATCCATACGCCGGTGATCTACAACGGGATCCCCACCACGCGTTTTGTTTCTAGGGCAGGGCGGGATAATGCTAAAAAGGAAAAGAATGTGGTATTGCTTCATGTAGGCAGGTTCGCACCTGAAAAGAATCACCTGCTGCTTATAGAAGCGTTTGCGCTGGCTCTTAAGGAATATCCAACGATGCAGCTTTGGCTTGTCGGGGATGGTGCCCTACGGCCTGCTGTGGAAAGGCTTGTCAAGGAGAAAGGCCTTGATAAGATGGTTTTATTTATTGGCGTAATCCCTAACGTAGCGGATTTTCTAGCTGATTGTGATCTCTTTGTCTTATCCTCGGATTGGGAAGGTTTCGGCATAGTTATAGCCGAAGCAATGGCAGCCGGCAAGCCGGTAATTGCCACTGCCGTGGGGGGTGTCCCGGAATTGGTAGAGGATGGGGTGACCGGGATTCTGGTGCCTTCCCGCGATCCCCAAGCACTGGCCCAAGCAATTTTGCGCCTGGTTAAAGATCCCGATCTCCGCCAGCGCATGGGTAAAGCGGCGCAAGAACGGACTCTTGAGCGATTTGACATCGCCCGGACCGCCAGGGAGTATGAAGCGTTGTATTTGAAGCTCTTGGAGGAGTGTGGACGGGCATGAGGCGGCTCGCCAGGTGGCCTCGCTTGTTCCTGAAATGGGTACGAATGCTAGTGAAGAGGAGCCCACTTTATACCCTTTAACCTTTAAAAAAACACTACTGTAGTGAGATTTGTGGCCAATAATACTAAGGAGTTTATATAATACTGTTTTATTATAGGATGTCATTTGATAAAGTATGATAAAGTAACAACGAAGGTCTATAAAATTAGTTTTTCGAAAGTTTTCATAGTATTCAACAATAAATACTATGAATCCAACTTACTGCTAGCTAATGTTAAAATTTTACCAAGCTTTACCGTGCTATTTACCTTCATGGCAGGATTGCTCTCTGTAATGAACGATTCTATACATCTCAAAACATTTTGCGCGTACGAAAGAAGGAGGAGAATGAGATCAGATACTCAAATTGTAATCGTCGGTCCTTATCCTCCACCTATAGGAGGAAATTCGATACATGTTCAACGCCTTGCGAAACATTGTTTATCAAAAGGTTTAAAGTGTCAAGTTGTAGACCCTTATGTTTCTGTATCCGGAAAAGAGCCTTCATGGTTGATTCGTTTTTTTGGTAATCAATTTACTAGATTCATCTGTATGTTGGGATGGTTAGTTTTAAATCCATATCAGATTCTCCATGTTCATGTATCTGCAATGGATAAGTTCTTAATTGTAGGCTGGTTTATATATTTTTCGACTATGAAAGCACGCATGAGAGTGATAACTATACATAGTGGTAGTTTTGTGCAAAAAACATCAAAAAGATGGCCATTAGCTAAATGGGTTTCTGCTACTCTTTTAAAGAAATTTGACCATATCATAACAGTTAACGAAGAACAGAAAAACTTTTTAGAAATATTTTTTAAAATTAGCCCCAAAAAAATTCATGTAATCCCTGCATTTATATATCCTAGTATCGGAAAAGTAGAGCTACCAGAATCTATAAAGAAACTAAGAGAATGTTCCTCGTTAATTGTTGGATCTGGTTATGCTACTTCATTGTATGCTCATGAAGTCTTACTTGACGCAGTTAGTCGTCTTCAAGATGAAGGTTTGAATATTGGCGTCGTTGTAGCAGTATATTCCAAATACGAGGAACCCTATTTTAGTAAGTTAAAAGAAAGAATCCAATTCATGTCAAAAGTGCTTCTAGTTCAAGACATGGAATCAGAGATGTTTAACAGGCTTTTGGAGTTGGCTGATGTGTATGTAAGGACTGCACGACGGGACGGAGATAGTGTTGCCGTAAGGGAGGCTCTATTCCATGGTTGTCAAGTCGTAGCAAGCAATTGTATCCCACGGCCAATGGGGTGCGAAATCTTTGTTACTGATAACGTGGAATCATTATATTTAACTCTAAAAAGGATCCTAAAAGAGAGAGCTGGCCGGAATGTTTTAATCGACAACTCGGGTAAGGATTATGCAGAGGATATTCTTTCTATATATGGATTGTAACTTACATCAGAGGATGGTTGATTGGAGAGGTGTATTCAACACATGAAGCAAGTAATCCAGGACTACCGCCACAGCAAACTTTACGTTGACGAAGTCCCTGTTCCACTCCTTAAAGATAGAGGTGCCATTGTCCGCACCCGGTGTTCTGTGGTGAGTGCTGGGACTGAGAGGGCTGTGCTTGAGTTTGCTTCTCAGGGACTTGTGGGGAAGGCCCGGTCGCGGCCCGATCTGGTGAAGCAGGTCATTCGCAAGATTAAGTCCGACGGGCTGGTGGCAGCGTACAAGGCGGCTATGTCGCGGCTAGATGTGCCGCTTGCCCTCGGGTATAGCTCTGCGGGGGAGATCCTGGAACTTGGGGCCTCGGTTACCGGCTTTAAGGTGGGTGACAGGGTCGCCTGTGCAGGTGGTGGCTATGCCTCCCATGCGGAGATAGTCTATGTGCCCAGGAATTTGATGGTCAAGATCCCCGAAGGGGTATCGGACGAGGATGCGGCTTTTGCAACCATAGGGGCGATTGCTCTCCAGGGGATTAGGGTTGCGGACCTGAGGCTGGGGGAAAAAGTGGTTGTGATCGGCCTCGGGCTTTTGGGTTTACTGGCGGTCCAGTTGGTTAAGGCAGCCGGATGTATGGTTCTAGGAACCGATTTGAATCCGGATAGAGTAAAGCTCGCTGTGGAGCTTGGGGCGGATTTGTCTACGGTTACTGAGCCAGATAATCTGAAGGAAGCCGTGATGGCCTTTACTTCAGGTCGGGGCGCTGATGCGGTGATCATAACAGCCGCCACTAAAAGCAATGCACCCACGGAACTTGCAGGCGAGATCTCCCGGCTTAAGGGCAGGGTCGTTGCCGTGGGAGACGTGGGCATGAATATCCCTCGGAGGATTTATTATCCTAAAGAACTCGAATACAGGATCTCTATGTCTTACGGCCCCGGCCGTTATGATCCCAATTACGAAGAAAAGGGTATCGACTATCCTTACGCTTACGTTCCGTTTACGGAGCAGCGTAACATGGAGACCTTCCTGCAGTTGGTCAAGGAAGGCAAAGTAACGCCAAGCCGACTTATAACCCATCGTTTTTCGATCCTCGAGGCGGAAAAAGCCTATGAGATGATTAAGACCGAGGAAAGTGATAAGTATCTCGGGGTGGTTTTTACCTACCCAGAAGAAAGCGTTGTAAGCCGTAGAGTAGATCTTAAAGTACGGGAACGCAGAACTACTTCCGAAGGCTCTGTGAAGCTGGGGATGATAGGTGCAGGGAATTATGCGCGGCTGATGCTTCTCCCCCATCTCTCCAGGATGAAGGAAGTGGAACTTGTTGGCGTTTCCACCTCCACAGGTATAAGTGGAAAGCACGTGGCGAAAAAGTATGGCTTCAGATTCTGCGCGACGGATAACGAAGAAATTCTCAAGGACAAAGAGATCAATGCCGTCGTGATCGCCACCCGGCATAACCTTCACGCAGAGCTTACAATGCGTGCCCTTGCTTTCGGTAAGCACGTATTTGTGGAAAAACCCCTGGCCATCAATGAAGAGGAACTGGCCCGTATGATTGAAGTTGCCAACAACTCAAACAAACTCGTTATGGTAGGGTTCAATAGGAGGTTCGCTCCCCTGGTTGTCGAGGCAAAAAGGGCCTTCGCAGGACATGCCGGTCCACTCTCAATGATTTATAGGATTAATGCAGGCGCCATTCCCTCCGACCACTGGACCCAGGACCCCGAAGAAGGCGGTGGACGGGTTATAGGAGAGGTATGTCACTTCGTGGACTTGCTTCAGTTCCTTTGCGGGGCAAAGCCCGAGTCAGTTTATGCCGTAGCCGCAGGGAAGGGGGATAGTGGGTTACCTGAGGATAACCTCAGTATCACGATACGGTTTGAGGATGGATCCATAGGGACAATCGCCTACTTTAGCACCGGGGACAGGGCAATTCCCAAGGAGTATATCGAGATATACGGTGAAGGCAAGACCTTTATTATAGAGGATTTCCGCCGCGCCAGGTTTGCAAGTGGCGGCGATATCAGGGTTATTCGCGGGATAGGACAGGATAAGGGGCAGAAGGCCGAGTTGCTGGCCTTTGTTGAAGCAGTACTCGGCAAGAGGCCTGCGCCCATTCCTTTCGAGGAGTTAGTTTATACCACACTTGCTACGTTTCGTATCCTGGACTCGGTTCGGGAAAGATGCGAACTTGCAGTGGGATGGTCTTTGAATTCGAACGCTGATGGGGCCGGAGTTATCCAGGAAGGAGCAGATAACTGACAGAGGGCTATGCGGGTGGAAGCTATGCCATGAGTATCCGTGACGCAATGCGTTTGGTTCGAGAAATGGGTTCCGCCTGGCTTGCCTGGCGGGCTCTATATGAAGTTGAGCTTCGAAGTGGTCTACTGTGTAAGCGGTTTTGGCCCCGGCCTATTGACAGACTGCTTGCCAGGTCACTTGGGGTGGCGCCGCCAGACCTAAACAATTACCTTTTTGAGAAATGGGAGAAGGCCGGTTCGCACTTTTTCCTTGACCGTGATCTGTCTCATTATAGAGAAGCAGTATTTAATCCGGACAGGGTCCTGGAGATTGCAAATGCCGCGCTGGAGGGCAGGTTCTTTTTTTTCAGCCGCTGGTGGGCGGACTTGGGTAATCCTCCCGATTGGCTTTTAAACCCCGTGGATGGCATCCGCTACCCCGGTGATATCCACTGGTCTCTTATCCCGGATTTATCCCCCGAGTTGGGAGATATCAAATACGTCTGGGAAGCTTCGCGGTTCCCTCATATTTACTACTTGGTGAGAGCCTATGCCCTAACCGGCGATGAGCGTTATGCCGAGGGGTTCTGGAACCATGTTGAGTCGTGGGTAAAAGCTAACCCGCCGGAGCTTGGTCCTAACTGGCGGTGCGGACAGGAGATAGCCATAAGGAGCTTTGCTTGGATCTTCGGCCTCTATGCATTCAAAGGCTGCAGGGCTACGACGCCCGAGCGCGTGGCGTTGCTTCTCAAATACCTCTGGTATAACGCATGGCATATCGAAAGAAACCACTGGTATGCTCTGCGCTGCGTGAGGAATAACCATTCCCTGAGCGAAGCTGCCGGGATGTTTACCATAGGGACCCTCTTCCCGTTCTTCAAAGAATCGGCGAGGTGGCGACAAAAGGGGTTCAATCACTTGGTTAGAGAGGCGATGTGGCAGATATACCCTGACGGTTCCTATTCAATGCATTCTATGAATTACTCGAGATTTGTGGTTCAGCTTTTCAACTGGAGTTTGCGGATCGCGCAACTCAACGACATAAAGTTCCCCGATGTGGTCATGGATCGCCTTCAAAAACTCCTACATTTTTTATGGAGCATGCAGGATAAAAGAACAGGAAGGGTTCCCAATTATGGTTCAAATGATGGATCGCTCATTTTTCCATTCTCGTCTTCCAATTATCTAGACTACCGGCCTTCGTTAAATGCGCTGAGCGTGATATTGCATGGCGAGAGGCTCTATAATCAAGGTCCATGGGACGAGGAGGCAACATGGTTTTGCGGGTTAAAAATACAAAAAATAGAAGATAATATAAAATTTACTAGCATTCCATTGGCAAGCTCATCGACCGTGAAGGCGGAAGAATTGGACACCTATTTCCCTATAGGCGGTTACTACATCCTCCGAGGACGTGCTTCCTTTGCCATGATACGCTGTGGTAGACACCGGCATCGTCCTTCTCAGGCGGACATGCTTCACCTTGATTTCTGGTATAATGGGTATAACGTCCTTATTGACCCCGGTACCTATTCCTACAATCCCCGCGGGGGTTGGGTTAACTATTTTGTAGGGACTTCATCCCACAATACGGTGACGGTAGATGGCCGTAACCAGATGAAAAAGGGCAGTCGTTTCCTCTGGTCAGACTGGGTGCAGGGAAAGGTTCTGGAATTCGGTCCAAAGGGCTCGATATTGGTTTTCGTTGGGGAGCATAGCGGGTATAGGCCTGTTATCCATAGAAGGTTCGTAGCTCAGAGAGAAGATGCTTTCCTGATTATCGACGACCTTTTTGGAGACGAGGAAGAGCATGAATACATCCTCCATTGGCTTGTAGGAGACCTGGAACTTACGCCGAATGCTTCAGGTGCGCTGATCACGCTGGGAGAAGACAGGTTACTCCTCCGGGTTGGTTGTACGCAGGAGGCGGCCGGCACCTGGGTGAAGGGCGATGAAAACTTAAGGCGCGGATGGCAATCACTCTACTATGGTGAGATGCTTCCGGCTTGGTCCTTTCAAATGTCGGCGAGAACCGAAGGGCCTGTGAGGTTTTTCACGTTCCTTCAGCCGGTATCAGGCCATCAGGTTCCACGGTCTTCGTTTCCTGACGAAGTGGAGGAGATCATGAAAGCATGGGGGTTAGGCCAGCTCGGCCCTATAGGTGGAGCTTTTCCTGGGGATCATCGAGCTTTTAGCGGATTAGAGTGAAAGGCAGGGTATGTACTTATGAAAGTTTGCGTGGTTGGCTTAGGTTACATCGGTTTCTCCACCGCCTGCGTGGTGGCGCGCGCAGGTCATAATGTCCTGGGCGTAGACGTAAACTCCGACCTCATAGACAAGCTCAACAACGGTGGACTTCACATCGTTAATGAAAACGGCTTGGCGGAAATTGCCCGTGAGGCCTTCTCTTCCGGGCGCCTGCGGGTCTCCAGGTCTCCGGAACCTGCCGACGTCTTCATCCTGGCGGTCCCTACGCCCCGCCGGCGCCTGCCGGATAGCGTTGAAATCGGAGCGGCGAGGAAGGAAGTAGCAGCGGCGGTTCAGGATTTCGGACCCGCGGCCGACGTGCCTGGAGAGTGCAGGGTGCCGGCCGGTCCGAGATTCGGCGCGGATCTAACATATCTCGAGCAGGCGGCCCGCGATATCGCGCCGTATCTCCGGCCGGGTAACCTTGTGGTCCTTGAATCGACCGTCTCACCCGGAACTACGGACGTCCTGGTCCGGGAGGTGTTGGAAGCGGGTAGCGGGTTGGTCTGCGGGCGTGATTTTTATCTCGCCCATGCGCCTGAACGCGTGTTACCCGGCCGCATCCTCGAGGAGCTCACCCAAAACGACCGCGTCATCGGTGGAGTCGACGAAGAGTCCACCGAACGGGCCATTGCTTTCTACCGGACCTTTGTCCAAGGAGACGTGGTCGGCACCGATGCGACCACGGCCGAACTGGTCAAACTCATGGAAAACACCTTCCGGGACGTTAATATCGCACTGGCCAACGAGTTCGCCCTCATCTGTGAGAAGCTGGGGGTTAACGTGTTTGAAGCCATCGCCCTGGCAAACCGCCATCCGCGGGTAAACATCCTGAAGCCCGGTCCCGGAGTCGGCGGTCACTGTATCGCGGTGGATCCGTACTTCATCGTGGAGGCCGCCCCGGAGCAGGCGAGACTGATCAGCCTTGCGCGGCAGATTAACTCGTCTATGCCGCACCATGTCCTGGAGCTGGTTCGCAATGCCACGAAGCGGGCGCGCGAAGCCGGTACCATTATTGAAAAAGTGGCGGCCCTTGGAGCCTCGTATAAACCGGATGTAGGAGACGAAAGGGAGAGCCCGGCGCTTGAAGTTGCCCGCCTTCTGGCGGCCGAGGGATATGAAGTCTCCATTCATGACCCCTACGTCGAGCGGTTTTCCCGGATGCCTTTGATCGACGTATTGAGCGGCGCGGATCTGTTGGTTCTGTTGACAGACCACCAGGTTTACCGGAGCGAACTGACGCCTAGCGGTGTCAAAAAACTGATGCGCCAAAATTTCATCGTGGATACCCGCGGTTTCTTTGGTAGTGAGTGGGACAAGGCAGGGTTTGAGGTTGTCCGGCTGGGAGTTGGGGCGGTTAGTGCGGTGAGTGCGAAATCCGGGTAAAACAGATCGATAGTCTTAAATCGATAAAGCAAAAAAACAGAAGAATTATTCGCCACTACCATGAAAAATAAGAAAGTTAATGACTAATAGTGATGATATATAGGAGTGAAGGTGAAATAGTGAACAAGCATGAGATATGGATAATAAACCACTACGCGATAACTCCCGACCTACCAGGTGGAACTCGTCATTATGATTTTGGTTGTGAGCTTGTCAAGAAGGGTTATAATGTTCGTATTTTCGCCTCTGACGTCAACCTTGCGTTGCGGCGACACACCAAGCTGCAAAAGAATGAACTTTGGCGAGAAGAAAATGTAAATGGTGTCCAGTTTACCTGGGTGTGCGCGGCTACATACAAGAAGAATGACTGGCGACGAGCATGGAACATGCTTTCTTTCTCGGTGAACGTTCTAAGAGCCGGCATACAAATCAAGGAAAGGCCGGGCACCATCATAGGGTCTTCGCCCCATCCGTTTGCCGCCCTAAGCGGGTGGCTCCTTGCCCGGGCCAAACGGAGTTCTTTCTTGCTTGAAGTGAGAGATCTCTGGCCTCAGGCTCTTATCGATATGGGCGCGCTTAAGGATCGTAGTTTAGTAACGATGGGTATGAGACTTTTAGAGTATTTCCTTTACAAAGTGGCTAGGAAAATCATTATTCTTGCACCGGGTTCACGTGGGTATCTAAACAAGCGCGGTGTCCAAGATAACAAAATCGTTTACATACCGAATGGTGTACATTTCGGGCACTTTCAGGCCGATGAGGCATTTACTTATATGTGGACGGATAAAACATCGGGCGGTCCATCAAGTAGCAAGGATCACACCGATAAAAGGCCGTTTATAGTTATGTACGCTGGAGCACATGGTCCTGCCAATGCACTGGATACTATCATAGAAGCAGCTCGCCTCCTCTGTAACCGGACTGACATCCGTTTTGTTTTGGTAGGCGACGGACCTGTTAAACCATCACTCGTTATGAAAGCCGCGTCTTACGGCCTTTCTAATGTTGATTTTATGGATCCGGTGCCCAAAGATCGTGTACCATCACTACTTGCCTCGGCAGATGCCACTGTGATAACGCTTAAAGCTGCGGGTGCGTTCGGATATGCTGTGAGCCCTAATAAGCTTTTTGATTATATGGCTGCCGGGAAGCCTGTTTTATGTGCAGTACCTGGTGATATGGCAGAAATGGTGGAGAAAGAAGGGGCTGGGATTGCAGTACAACCAGAAGATCCTCAGGCGCTTGCATCTGCTGTAATTCGTTTAGCCAACATGCCTCCTTCAGAATTGAATACAATGGGGCAAAAGGGCCGGGTTCTCGTGGAAACTCGGTTTTCACGTGAGAGGCTTGTAGATGAACTTGTAAGAATTTTGTAGAATGGGATATTCATTGTGTAGAGATTCAAGTAGATTTTCCTGAAAAACTGTCCCACATCCTAAGGGTAGTCTTGGTATCGTGGATGCGAAAGGAGTGGGCACTTTTGATTCTTGTTACGGGTGCTACAGGGTTTACTGGGAGTTTTGTAGTGGAACGTTTGATAGCAAAAGGATTTGACTTCGCATGTTTTGTACGACCGACTAGTGACACAACCAGTCTAAAGTTGCGCGGTATAGATATAAGGGTGGGAACACTAGATGATTATGAAAGTTTCTTTCGAGCCCTTCGTGGTGTAGATACATTGGTCAATATTGCGTCTTTAGGTTTCGGACACGCACCAAACATCGTTAAGGCAGCTGAACAAGCTGGGGTACGGAGGGCTATCTTTGTTAGCACCACCGCAATATTTACGTCACTCGACGCAAAGAGCAAGGCGATTCGCACAGAAGCTGAAAGATTAATAATTTCCAGTCAACTTGAATACACGATTATAAGGCCCACTATGATATATGGAACTGAACGAGATCGAAATATGTGTAGACTTATCCGTTTTATCAACCGATCACCTATTATTCCGATACCTGGTAGTGGCAAATACCTTCAACAGCCAGTGTATGTTGAGGACGTGGCAGATGCTATTATCGCGGCGCTTTCAGTTCCTAAAGCAGTGCGCCAGATCTACAATATAGCTGGAGCCATGCCTCTTGAGTACAATGCTATAATCGAAGAAATTTGTAAGTTACTTGGGAAACGTAGATTAGTGATACATCTCCCAGTGAACCTTGCTATAATTGGTGTTACTGTGTCGCAGAAGATTCCAGGTTTACCTAAGTTTACAGTTGAACAAGTACTTAGGCTCAACGAAAACAAAGCGTTTGATATTGAAATGGCAAAAAAAGATCTTGGATTTAACCCTCTTAGCTTTCAGGAAGGTATCCGTCGTGAAATAGAGAGATTAAGAGCTATAGGGTTTATTTAAGTGACCAATGATAACCGATGACTCTTACCCGTCAGTTTGTGTTATCAGTGGTGACGCATTTATAAGAATATTATTTTGAAAAGACTTTAGCAGAGCGGGAATGGAGGTATTCCCGGGTTGAGTGCGGGAACCATCTGGATTATTATGGGCGTTATATTCGTCGTGACATGTGGCCTTACCGGGGCTGTGCGCCGCTACGCCTTGCGGCGAGGGATCCTTGACGTGCCCAATGCCAGAAGGTCCCACACACTACCCACGCCGCGCGGTGGAGGACTGGCCGTTGTTGTTGTCTTTTTGACCTCTATTATCTTCTCGGCCTTGCGGGGCATTATTAGCAAGGAGCTCGCGTGGGCAATCTGCGGCGGCGGCCTTCTCGTGGCCGGCATCGGCTGGCTTGACGACCGGCGTGGCCTGCCCCCGCTGCCGCGCGCCGTGGTCCAGGGGCTTGCCGCCTTGTGGGCCCTGGGCTGGCTCGGCGGCCTCCCCTCACTCGACCTCGGGGTAACCCGTCTCTTTCTCGGTCCGGTCGGGTTTCTCCCGGGGCTTCTCGGGATCGTCTGGTGCATTAACCTCTACAACTTCATGGACGGCATCGACGGCCTGGCCGGGGTTGAGGCGGTCACCGTGGCCGGTACGGCCGCCCTGCTTCTCGCCGGGAGAAAAGCCGGGCTCTTTCCCGTCGCCGGGGCCACCGGGACCGCGGCGGAGGCGGCCGGTATAGCGCTTGTCGGCGCGCTTCTTGTTCCCGCGGCGGCAGGTTTTCTGGTCTGGAACTGGCCCCCGGCCAAAATCTTCATGGGCGACGTGGGGAGCGGCTTTCTCGGCTTTACCTTCGGTACCTTGGCCGTGGCCTCCGAAAACTCCGGCGCGTTGCCCCTTCAGGTATGGGTGTTGCTCTTAGGGGTCTTTGTGGTGGACGCCACGGCCACCCTCTTGCGGCGGATCCGGCGCGGGGAGCGGTGGACCGAAGCCCACCGGACCCATGCCTACCAGCTGGCGGTCCAGGCCAGATGGACCCACAAGCAGGCCACCCTGGCCGTGTTGGGCATAAACCTCCTCTTGGGCTTGGCGGCCGCGGCCGCCTGCCTCTGGCCCCGCGCCTTGCTCTTGGTCGTGGGGCTCGCCGGGACCGCCTTGGTCTTTTTTTGGGCAAGGGTGGTGAAGTCCTGCGAAGCGCACCGCCGGTCCCGGATGGAGGAGGGCATCAGAGAGGCGGCCGCTGCCTCTTCCTCTCAACCCCCGGCTTCCTTCTGAAGTAGTTCGCCTCGCATACGACGGAAGGAATTCGGCTACCGCGGCGGCGAGTACCCGGTCACCGAGTTGTTGGGCCGGACGAGCATCGCCATCCCCTTCCACAACAACCTGACGCGGGAAGAGGTCGAGTACGTGGCGGAGGTGTTGGCGGGGGCCGTGGGGTAGATAGGCGTTAAACCCTGATTTCGAAAACCCTAATCCCACGTGAAGTATAACGGCGCTTTCGAAATTCGGGTTAAAAATATGGTTCCAAAAGCAGGATTTTGCTCACCAAAGACGAATTAGATTAACAAACATATGTTCTACGTATAGGGGCGAACAAACGAAAAATTTAACACCGGAGGCGAAGAAATTATTGAGGGTAAAGCGGTCTCATGAAATAAGAGACCCTATTCACGTTTTCATCCGTCTTGACTCGGACGAACGTGAAGTGCTGGATTCCCCTTATGTACAAAGGCTCCGGTATATTCACCAACTTTCCTTGAGTTACCTTGTTTATCCCGGGGCGACCCATCGCCGTTTCGAACATTCCCTGGGTGTAATGGAAGTGGCTACACGGATTTTTGATGTGGTCACCAATCCGAATAATCTTAGCGATGAAATAAGGCATCTACTTCCGGAGATTATTAAGGAGCGAAATAAGCCATGCTTTCTGGCTTGAAGCGCAAAGCCCTTTTACTTTCCCTTGTGGACGCCATGGAAAAACAGGGAAGTTGGTGCGGGGAGACCCATATCCAAAAATGCTCCTATTTCCTCCAGGCTATGCTCGGCGTCCCCCTGGGGTTCGAGTTCATCCTTTATAAACACGGCCCCTTCTCCTTTGATCTGCGCGATGAGCTTACCGCCATGCGTGCCGACGCCTTCCTGGCCGTCCGGGTGAAGGATACTTCTTACGGACCGACCCTTTCTTCTACTCTGGGCCCGAACCATGAAGTCCTGAGTCGGTACGGTCAGGAGGAGGTTACCCGGTATGGGCGGCAGATTCTTTTCGTTGCCGAACATCTTGCCCCCAAAGGAGTCGCCGAGCTGGAGCGGCTCGGCACGGCCGTTTTTGTCACCTGCACGGAAGGCGCGCATGATGCCGAAACGCGGGCAAGAAGGATCCACGAACTGAAACCCCACGTAAGCCTAGAAGAAGCGCGGGCGGCCGTGGAAACGGTCGACGCCCTGCGCGCGGAGGCGGCGAAGGCGGGGGTGATATAACTCACCCCCAATCCCCCACCCCCTTGGCATAGAAGGTCTCTCTTGAGGGCTCATCCTCCCCCTTAAGGTCTTCCTCTGTTGGCGAAAGCTCAGCATCTTTATCCTTACCCCGGGAATTATAAACCCTATATGCATACACCAAAGCAAAGCTCACCAGCACTATATATACGTGGGCATAGAGGGCATTCATGGTCTTTTTAGGGGGGTTCACAGGGCCATTTGTGAGAAAGACCTTCATCTTGTCCGGAGCATAATCGTGATTCTCCCATTTCTTAACCACAATAGCATTTATAGGCTTTGGGGTATACTCCTTTAATCAGATTCCAAGGCAGATTAACTCCTGAAAGCATTGTTTTGGAGATATATTCGACGTAGGGGGTCCCGTACTTTTGGAAGATATATCCAAATATGAGGTTCTTTTAATCCAAGATTACTTAAGATTATAGCAATTATCCCCTCGCATAGAAACCGAACACTTCAACACTCCTTGGAGAATATTGCCTGCTTATATCAAAAGCCCATGTCTGGAGGGAGGATGGCATTGACAAAACTCAACTGAGGGTCCAGGGTACCTAACATTTCATCATCACATCCTAAAAAATAGTTTTCCAACCATATAGTAGCATATTTATCCCATAAAATCAATTATTATCTAAAGGTCTCTGGATTCGCTAACATAAAAGTGATCCAGATCGAGGCGAAACGCTAACATAAAATTGATCCACTTTGACCAATGACTCCTGTTATATTGGAGTTGGCAATAACTTCAAGTAACAGGAGGTTAAGGAGATGATCAAAGTGGATCAGTACCAGCTTATCAGAGAACTGTACGCAGTTGAAGGTCTTTCGCAGAGGGAGATTGC
>Ga0209537_1003440_pt1 | contig 14488 bp, 13 predicted proteins | sample BioPla4DNA1_FD_187698 | JGI IMG/M metagenome (GOLD analysis project Ga0209537, IMG submission 187698) | Biogas fermentation microbial communities from Germany - Plant 4 DNA1 (SPAdes) (version 2) | ecosystem: Engineered > Bioreactor > Anaerobic > Digestate | place: Bielefeld, North...
ATGGGGATCTACACCAAAGAGTTTAACAACGAAGTTGGTGGAAAGAGTGAGAAGCTTAACAAAAGGAGATGTCACAAGAGATAGTAGGGTAATAGGACCTGACACAAATTTGGATATGGCTTCTGATTTTTTCATGGCCAATCTCTTAGGTACCAACTCTCCTAAAACTAATGTGAAGTAGGATAATATAAGAGTGATAACTACTACAGAGATGTTTTTAAGCCAAACCTCAGGAATTGGAATGCCTGTTAACTTTATTAAATCCACAAGCCTTCCCGCAAAAGTGTCTGCAGCAAAAGCACTAGCAAGAAAACCTGCAAGAGTGATACCAATCTGAATGGTAGCAAGGAATTTACTAGGTTCCTTTAATAAATTATATATCTGAATAGCTTTTTTATCTCCTTCTTCAGCCTTCATCCTAATCTTATTGTCATTCAATGAAATTAAAGCAATCTCTGATGCAGCAAAAAAGGCATTAAGGGCAATAAGAATAAATAAAACCAAAAGCTCGGTAAACAATTAGACTCTTCCTCCATCTCAAAAATAATATATAAAAAACAAAAAAAGACATAACAAACCACACAGCGCAATCAGTGTAGTCCTTCATGCCCTTATATAATAACCGATTTTTTGGTTTATATTTGCTCGGAATAATAGCCGTCTTGCATTATTACTTCGCAAACCCCCCGGGCTATCATCCATCTCCTAACCACCTCCACAAACTCATGCTTTCATACTTTAATTAATACTAATTTATCACAGCACAATACTATTGTCAATAAAATTCGTTTTACCATTATTGACTTTAGACCCTACTACTTGTTATACTTGTAACAATAGTATTTGTACAAGTTTTTATGAATTTATACATAAGGAGAATTAAATTGAATCTTTTGGAGCTATTTATTATTTCACTAGGCGTATCAGCCGATGCATTTGCAGTCGCTATTTGCAAAGGGCTGCCTATAAAAAAAGTAAATGTAAAAAACGCAGGTACTGTAGGCCTATATTTTGGCGCTTTTCAAGCACTTATGCCTTTAATAGGCTATTTTTTAGGTATCCAATTTCAAGAAAAAATCGCTGCTTTTGACCACTGGATAGCCTTTGTTCTTCTTGGATTTATAGGCTTTCAGATGATCAAAGAATCTAAAGATCCAGACCTAGATTGCGATCAGGAAAGTGAGGCCTTGGATTTTAAAACAATGCTAGCTTTATCTATAGCTACTAGCATAGATGCATTGGCAGTAGGCATAACTTTTGCATGCCTCCAAGTAAATATATTGCCTGCCGTTTCTTTTATTGGTTTTGTTACTTTTGCCTTATCTACGATTGGCGTAAAGGTTGGAAATATATTTGGCACGAAATATAAATCCAAAGCTGAGTTTGTCGGGGGGCTTATACTTATAGGTATGGGTATTAAGATACTACTAGAGCACACCGTTTTGGCCTAATCCTGCTCTTGCCATCTTAAACCCATGCCAAACCGTTTTGGCATAAATATTATATTAATAAAAGCCCTTATATTAAGACATCAGAAACATTGATACCAAATAGCTTTAAAGCATCACTTAATCCTATTTTGATTTCTTCCCTTGTAAAATCTCCTTTTTCCAGTTGTTCGTCGCTTAGCTCATTTAATCTATCATAAAAATCAATGGCAATTTCCAAGTATTTATATCGTGGGTTTCTATCTTCTCAAATAATAGATTTTCAGCTTGATTTATATTAAGATTTTCTATTAAATTGACTAGTTCTTTATACAACAAATTAGTAGCCTCAGAATTAGTTTTATCAGTAATGTCGTACTCCACAGCTTCTTTTTTTAAAATTATTCTAGCAATCGCTTGAGTCATATTGCGAATTTGCCGCATTATCCAATCCTGTTGATACATGTCCTGGTCTCCTCCAGTTCATTCTATAGGGTTATTTCTTAGAGTCTAGTTATTGAGCTTGTCAATATTAAATTAAAGCTCCTTACCACACTCTTTGCAATACTTAGCATCCTCATCATTTAGAGAATTACAACTCCTGCATCTTATTTTAATAATTTCCTTTCCTTCGTTAGACTTGATTATCCTATCAACAGTATCTATATTGCTAATAACATCTTCTAGCATTTGGCCTTTAGCTTCGCTAAAGGGTTTTAGATCTTCTCTAGCCTTTTGAGGATCAAGAATTAATCCCGAACCCGCTGTACCTTTTGCCCCAATATTCATAACAAAGATACCAGCTATCATTAAAACCATTCCTATCACTGCCTTTGTAAAGGATACCCCGAAATCCCCATGGAAGAACGGATCATCCATAAATGAGGCAACGTCAAAAAAAGTAGAGATAAATAAAATAAACCCTAATGCCATCATGGCCATACCAATATAATAAGTTATCTTTCTTTCATTAGAAATCTTTGACATGTTATCACCTCTTTAATATATCATACTATAACTAATCTACAAAAGTTGTATTACTTTGTGAGTTTTATATTGTATTATTATTTTAAAAAAGGGCAATTTAAGTAAGGTTGTATAATACTTTATACCCTACTATTACCCTTCTAAAATTACAAATATCATTATTAACTTTAAATTTTAATAATCATGCTCCCAAGTTATAGTATCGCTGTCCATCCTCCTCAAAATCCCTGACAGCTTGGTTTGTAAGTGGATGGTATACTAAGTGATCAAACAATTTAGGAGAAATTGTAGCAGCATGAGCCCCTGCCATACTAACACCATGAACCTGATCAACATTTTTAAAGCTGGCAGCCAATACCTTTGCATCAAGGTTATATGTTTTTATAAGATGAACTAAATCTGACACCACATCCACCCCATGGCAAGACACATTGTCCAATCTGTTTACATATGGTGCCAAAAAGTCCGCTCCTGCCTTTGCAGCAATAAGCCCTTGCTGCTGAGTAAATACTGCAGTGGCTGTAACTTTAATGCCCAGTTTTTTAACCATGGAGATGGCTTTTATTCCCTGAGGCGTTACAGGTATTTTAATATAAAAGTTGCCTCCTACCATTTCTTTTAGTTTTACGGCCTCGTCTACCATCTCCTCTGCTTTTTCCCCCAGGGTTTGAACATGAAGCATCTTGTCTTCTCCTATAATACTCCTTATTTCCTTTATAACCTCGCCTACAGGTTTTCTCACTTTTGAAATTATGCTAGGATTGGTAGTTACTCCATCAATAGGATATAAATCCATTAGTCTTTTTATTTCCTTGATATCTGCTGTGTCTAATAAGTACATCATTTTATATCACCTTTTCACATATATAAATTTGTTAAACTATTAACAATGTTCATTCAAACTTCTACTATTATAGCACTATTCCTAATAAAATTAAATAATTTGCAGGTATTAGAATTTCAAAATAGTTATCATTCAAATAAAAAAGCAGCCTACATTGAACCAACCCTTTTCAATGTAAGGCCGCTTCTCTATAGATTTCTAGATAAATTATTGGAATGAATGAAAGCGCATCTCAATTTCCTTTATATTACCTTTGGCATAATCCACTACCTTATTGTAAGTTACTGGTTTATCCTTCTCATCCACAATTTTTATTCCGCCTTTTATAGGTTTTGTTCTCCAGTATTTAGCGTACTTAAACTCATCTACCTCTCCCCATAGATAGGGCACAGGTAAAAAGCCTGATGCGAATATGGTGTAAAATCCTTGTGCTGAATATGGGTCAGTAACACTACTTTCAATTCCGGAAATAACAGTGTTGGCAGCATCTATTAGTTCTAACATCCGCTCTCTTACATCCTGCCTTCTGCTCATATCTTCTATCTTGCCATCTCTACGCAGTTGTCGATATTTTTGCAGGGAGTACTGAGTTATCCTTATACTCTCATTGATTATATCAGGGGTAGCTAGATGAGATGCCTCTGAATAGCTAACTACGTGTATTATAGGAGGACTTGTCTCATCGTGAGGATCTATATCATCCATTAAGGCTGTTACAGCTGCCAATTGTATTTTTGCTTCCTCTAGATCAGGCTTAAAATAGTCCAGTCCTGCCCTTGGCTGCAGAATAACCCTAAAGTTTTCATCTTCCAGACTCTTTACTAATGTAAGCATGGCCCTAGACTTTGCTAAGTCTTGAATTCCCCATGTAGACCTTGGGGTATTTAGCATATTTTGTAGTATAAAAGTTCTAATACCCATCTTTTTTGCCAGCTTGGCCGATAGATAAGCTGAGACAATATAGGTCACATCATCTGCGCCCCTAAAGGCAAAATGATGGGGGACATTTGCTTCAAAGGGCTTATTGGTTTTCGCAATGTATTTCAAGGTCTCTATATGCTGCTGTAAATTAGTATATAAATCATAAGGGCCTCTGCCATCTAACTTATTGAACCACCATAGGGATAGAGCATGCCAGCATATATTAATGGTCTTTTCGTACATCTCAGCTAATTGGGGAATATCTTTTGTTCCTGCATAAGTCCTTATCAATAGTGGCCTTGCGGCTTCCCATATCATACTATACTCTTCGGGAGAATTTATTGGTACTCCTCCACCATTGGGTTTATCCCCCCAGTCTTCACCGAAATTAGACTGTGACAGCTGGGATGTGCCTATGGATAGAATGTCCAAATACCCAGCACTGGCTAGTTCCTTAGCCCAGGATATAAATTCTTTAATGGAATCCAGCCTATCTACAGTTGAAGAGTAAGGTCCTACATGGGCACGCATCAGAGGCATAAAGGGCTTATTTTGCATACTATGCTGAAGCCGCTTTATCACTGTATCCTTTCCAGTACCATATTCCTTATATCCAGAGCGATCAATAGGCTTAAAATTATTGTATTCTTGAGCCTGTATGACGTCCTTGCCAAACTCCATACGCAGGTCATCATATAGGCTGCCTTCCATAATATCTTTTGGGATTCGCTCCTCTGGAACTCCCATCTTTGTAAGGGTTTCCCTGACGGATTCCCCTCCCATAAAGGTCTTTACAAATCCTTTATGCTCCTTTTCTATTTTTCGGCATCCTTCAGGAAGCCCTCCATAGAATACCCCTCTAATGGGGCCTCCCTGATAGTATAGCATACCGTTACTCTCCAGCTCATGCATAAAATAGCCCATCATCTTGACTGCTTCATCTTGATCTAGCCTATAGCTAATTCCTATCCGATTTATCCTGTTCTCTCGCAGCCAGTTCAATACCAGCTCACGGTTTGCTTCATATCTAAAATCATTCATGGCCTTGTCTATGGTTTCGTCTCCTATAATTACCTTATAGCCACATTGACGCAACAGTTCTGCTGCGGAATTTACACCTAAAGTATGGGCATCTAGTGATGGCTTTATAAAAGCAAATATATCCGTATCCAAAGCGAACACTTTTCTACCTCCTTTAAGTTCTAATATATCTAATCAAAACAAAGATCTTACATCATGGCTACTTTTGCCTTTAAGAACATCATTTAAATTTCTGCCAATCTTCCTAAAATCTACATCCATAAGGGAGGATGCTAAATCTATAATTAAACTGGTATTTTTCATATCTACCCCCAGTTTTTTGCCTACCGATTCAAGTGCAACTAGACCGTGAGGTATATCTTCAAAAATATATCTATGTTCCAAGGTATTGGGAGCATCAATGGTTTTATAAGCCTCATTATTTTGAATGCATTCATACAAAGTTTCTCCCTCAATATTATAAGTCCTTTTCATCCATTCCTTAGCAGATTCAACTTCATAACCTAGCTCCCTTGACACGTCAATCCTTTCCCTATCAATTTTCTCAATTAACCTTCCTACCGTTGGGGTTATGCCATCATAGTAGTATTTATATATTTTGTTTTGGTTTTCTGTCCAACCTGCATTCAATAATAAAGGTGCACAATGCAAAATCATGCCTACATTGCCAATAGAGGTTTCAATCATAGACTTTGCTGGAATCAGATAGCTCTGAAGGCATTTGGGTAGTTTTGATATAATATCCCTATTTTTGTTATGATCAAATGTAGAAATCAATACATCTAATTTCAAAGCTATAATATTGACCCCATCTTCGCCGGTTTTTCTGCATACATGAATAGTGGTTTGGGTCTCAGCAATAGTTTGTTGGTATTTTTTATTGTATTCACTATAAACCTGCTGAAACTCCAAAGCGCCAAAAGTTCTTCCCGGATTTAATACAATTATGGTTTCCTTCCTTATATTTTTTCCTATTATTTCTGCAAGATATCTATGGGAATTAGCAGGGGTTGTAATAAATATTACATCAGGGTTCTCAACAGCTTTTCCAATATCGCCTGTCACTTGAGCAATTTCTACCGGTCCTTCTATAACACCTTGACAATGAATAGTGCGAGTTTTAATTAATTTTTCAATTGTCTGCCTAGAACGATTCCATAAAGTTACACTATTCCCACATTTACTAAGATGTGCTGCCATTGCAAGACCTAAGTTACCTGCTCCTATAACTGTTACATTCATCTATATCCCTCCTGTTTTATAATATTATCTATTTCTTACTATCCCTAAATGATGCTGTACATCCAATGGCCCATCTTTAGATATAGAATGAAAGCAACTAGATATATTTAATTCAATTATTTGGTGCATTTTAACATAATATGGTTAATACGGCATAGATTTTGTCTTTGCAGTTAAAAATTGCCACACAATAACCATAATTGTATAGTTTTTATAATTCTCTAAAATATGAAAAAGCTGGTAGAATTTTGAGATATATATCTGTATCCTTGTTGGGATAGGATTACCAACTTGTATATGCTAGATAAGCAAAATTAAGTTAATGAATTGATATGATTTTATCATATATATAGCAATAGCGTCAATATAATGAATCAAAAGATGACCTCCTTATTATTAAGAGGTCATCTTTTAATTCTTATAACTGCCTGCTTTATGCAAGATGCTTTTCTAAAGTTCGTCGAACCGCTCCTTGGCCTTCTAACATTTCATAAAACATTGACTCTATCTTTTCGCCTAATCCTACTTCATATAGATTAACTCCAAATATAGTCTCATTGGATAAAATCTCATTAACATTGGATGTGGTAGCTCCTAATGATACTCCTTTTAGGATGCCTTGCAAGGTATCAGCTAAAGGATCTGGGCTGATAGTGAACTCATTTCCGTTGTCATCTATCCCTAATAGATACCGGCACCATGCAGCAATGGCTAAAGGAATACCTACTAAATCAGCTGGATCTAGATCTTGGCTCTTTACATAGGATTTAATGGTCTCTCCAAAGCGAATACCTACTTTTTGAGATGTATCTGTAGCAATTCGCTGTGGGGTGTCAGGAATAAAGGGATTGGAGAACCGTTCATTGACTACTTCATCTAAAAATTCTTTAGGGTTAATGATTTTAGGGTCTACCACTACCTTTAATCCTTCATCATATCCGATCTTTTCAACTAGCTTTCTCAAAAGAGGATCCTTCATCTCATCAGCAATCAAATTATAGCCTAGGAGACATCCAGTTACTGCCAGGGCCGTATGAAGAGGATTTAAGCAGGTTGTCACCTTCATGGTCTCTACCTTATTTACAGTTTCACGGTCAGTAAATATTATACCTGCTTCTTCTAAAGGGGGTCTGCCGTTGGTAAACTTGTCCTCTATAACAAGGTATTCACTAACTTCAGCATTAACAAAGGGTGCCATATAGGAATTCTTAGCAGTAACAATTATATCCATGCCTTCAATACCCTGTTGGGTTAAAGCTTCTTTAACAGTCTCAGAAGGCCTTGGGGTAATCTTATCAATCATGGATAGGGGGTAAGTGATTTTTTCCTCATCTTGTAGATAATCAATAAAGCCTTCATCTACAAAGCCTCTCTCAAGCCATTCCTTTGCAATAGTTAAGACCGCTTCCTTTATCCTATCTCCGTTGTTGGAGCAGTTATCCATGCTGACAAAAGTCATAGGGTATTGACCTTTTTGATATCTGCGATAAGCCAGAGCGGTAACAAGGCTCATGGTATGAAGAGGATTTTGGGGACCATTTTCAATATCCTTCTGCACTACCCCAATATATTCTCCAGCAGCATCGGTTAAAGAATAGCCTTTTTCTGTAATAGTAAAGCTGGCCATCTGCAAACTGGGGCTTTCAAATATTTCAACTAGCCTATTGTAATCCTCAGTTCTGTTTTTATCCGCAGTAATAGCTTCAGTAATGCTTCCTATAACAGTTTTATCAAAGTCTCCATTGGCATTCATTAGTACCAGCAAGGTTAGATTATCATATGGTTTATAGACCTTATCTATTATCTCAAAATCAAAGGATTCTACAGCAACTATGCCAGTATCAACCTTTTTGTTATCTAAAAGTATCTGATGAGCTTTGGCTATAAAGCCTCTAAATATATTTCCTGCTCCAAAGTGAACCCATTTCGGTCTTTCCTTTGTATTTTTGCTGACCTCATCTATATCAAACTCAGGCAGTTTCACATCTACAGCTTCCCAAGCTTCTCTATTTTTAATGGCACCTTTACTTAATACCATGATTATCTTCCCTCTCTTCTCTTATCAAGGCTATCCCATATGCCTAACATGTACATAACACCAAGGGCCCGATCATATAGGCCATAGCCTGGTCTACAATGTTTTTCCTCTCCCCATAAGTGCCTACCGTGGTCAGGTCGGATATACCCTTTAAAATCATTATCATGATATGCCTTTAGTACCTCGTATATATCTACATCTCCGTCTTTTCCTCGGTGGGAAACTTCGATGAAATCCCCATTTTCAAATACCTTTACATTACGGATATGAGCAAAATGTATACGGTCATGGAACTCTCTAATCATAGCAGGAATATCATTGAGCTTATTTGGTCCTAAGGATCCTGTACACAAGGTTAGGCCATTATAAGGACTATCTACCAATTCTAAGAATCTCTTTATATGATCTCGACTACGAATAATTCGAGGTAACCCAAAAATTGGCCATGGTGGATCATCTGGATGTATAGCCATTTTCACATCATACTCTTCACAAACTGGAATTATTCGCTCAAGGAAATATTTTAGATTCTCAAAAAGCTTTTCCTCGGTTACTCCTTCATAGGCCTTAAATAGTTCATCTAGTTTTGCCAAACGTTCAGGTTCCCAGCCAGGCATAGTGAATTCTCCGGCACCTTCTAGTATTTTTGCTGCCATTTCTTTGGGATCATCAATAATTGCATTCTTTTCGTAGAATAGGGCATTGGAACCATCGGGTAATTCTTTATACAAATCAGTTCGTGTCCAGTCAAATACAGGCATAAAGTTATAACATATCACTTTTACGCCCACTTTTGAAAGCTTTATAATGGTATCGATATATATGTCAATATACTTATCCCTTGTGGGCAGTCCAATCTTTATGTCATCATGTACATTCACGCTCTCCACAACATCTGCTTTAAAACCTTTGCTCTCAATCTGCTCTACAACCTCTTCAATTCTTTCCATTTCCCATTCTTGGCCAGCTACCTTGTCGTGCAAGGACCAAACTATTACTTCTACTCCTGGTATTTGACGGATGTGGTCAAGGGTAATTGAATCATTGCCCTCTCCATACCATCGCCACGCCATTTTCATACTAAGCCCCTCCTTATATTTTATGTACTGTTAGCAGTATAGAATAAACTTGTATACAAGTTATGATTTTATGATACACTCTAAAATTCCTTTTGTCAACGCACATCTATTGTTAATTATGCATCAACTCTTTGTGTTAATATTTCTCTTTACAAACTTTATTATTCATGTATACTAGTACTTAAATAAATAATTAGGAAGTTGAGTAATATGTCACATAAGAAGAAAGAAATCATGGAAAAATTGAAAAAAGCCATTCTATCTTTAGAGCTAAAACCTGGAACTATTGTTAGCGAAACATCCCTTGCAGAGAAGTTTAATTTATCAAGAACTCCCATCAGGGATATTTTAAAGCGTTTGTCTTTGCAGGGGTATATAGATATCTATCCTAAAAAAGGCAATATTGTTTCCTATATTGATTTAGAATCTGTAGAGCAAATCACCTACCTTAGAAGTACTCTAGAAAAAGAAATTATAAAGGATTTATCCCCCAATATTCCCATTGCCGGTTTACACAAGTTGAGGGATATCCTTGCCATGCAAAAAGAATGTATTGAAAGCAATGATGAAAATCAAGATAAATTGGACAGATTTATGGTTCTTGATGATGCATTTCACAAAACCCTCTTTGAATTAGCCGGCAGGGATTTCCTCTGGGATCTAATACAACAATTTAATGTACACTATATGAGATATCGCAAGCTCCATGCTTTCAAAGAGGATAAGCTAACAAAATTATTGCAGGAACATGGAGAGATTCTAGACTGTATTGCCCTTGGTCAGAAGGAGAAAATAGATGATCTAGTTTATCATCACATTCGGGCAGATATAAATTCTCCATACTTTAGAGAAAATTTTATGGAATATATTAAAAAGCCGCCTAATTAGTAGAAATTCCAGCTATAGCTTTAATTCTTCATCATTATGATCCTTTATCTGATAAGCCAAGGCACTTACCGATATCTGTACTTCGTAAATTAGGATTAGAAGGGATATCATAAGGGATACCAAGCTAATGGCAAAGCTTATCTGCCCCCCTAACTGCCGATTTAAAAACAGCAAGAACATAGAGAATACGCATAAAATAAAGCTGAGGACTCCCATTATCTGCATCCATCTTATAAGCTGTATTCTACGGCTTAAATTTTTCATCTGCTCTAATATCCTCTCCTCTGGCCTTTTCCTATATGCAGCATCTAGCTGCCTAAGGAGTTGTGCCAGGGTCAAAAATCTGCTGGTATACGCAGATATAAGCAGGGATATGGCAGTAAAGAGTAAAGCCGGTGTGGTAAGTTCTAATTGCATACTTAAATCACTCCCTGTACTATTTCTAATTAAGCAACATCATTTCTTTCTTTATTATTTATTACTTTTAATTTCTTATAAAGTTTCTAATCCGCAGCTATATAACTGTTCCTTTCATAGTATTCTTCCTGATAGGAATCATTTTTAATTAGGTTATTTTTATTCAATAAGTTTAATACTTCTTTTCCAGGAACTGGTTTGCTGTAGTAATATCCTTGAACCATATGACATTTAAACTTTTCTAGGTATTCAACCTGCTCTTTTGTTTCTACTCCTTCCGCTACAACAGTTAAACCTAATTCCTTTCCTAACATTATTATCATACTTGTCAGGGATTCCCCTTGAGCATTTTGATTAATAGAATGGATAAAGCTTTTATCGATCTTTAAAGTATTTATAGGCATTTGTATCAAATAGTTTAATGAAGAATAGCCTGATCCAAAATCATCTAGGGCAATTGATATACCTTTTGATTTTAAAAGCCCTAATTTTTCCCTTATATTCTCATAGGATTCAATTAAAACGGATTCTGTAACTTCCAACTCCAGGTATTTAGGATCTAACTTATAATGTTTAAGGGTATTTATGATTTTGTCCACAAAATCCACCTGCATTAGCTGTATAGCAGAAACATTAATAGAAATCCTGATATGGGAATACCCTATGTTGTGAAGCTCTTTCAGAAACCTACATGCTTCATTTAGTACCCAATCCCCTATAGGATTTATTATATGTGTTGCCTCAGCTACTTCTATAAACTTTGAGGGAGGGACATTCCCTAAATTTTCATTACACCATCTAAGTAATGCTTCTAGCTTGCATATATTGCCTGTTTCTAAATTTAGTTGAGGCTGATAGTACAGCTGAAATTCATTCTTATCCAAAGCCCTCCTAAGTTCGTTGCTAATTATCATTCTTTCCTTTAGAGTTGCTTCCATAGTCTCATGATAGAAGGAATAACCTCCCCTGTTCTTTGACTTAGCATAAGACATTGCTATATCAGCACATTTAAATAACGTATCTGTATCTACCCCATGTAATGGATATAAGACAATACCTGCACTTACAGAAATGTTCAATGTAATATTGGCAAAAGCATAAGACTCTCTGATGGATTTAATGAGCTGCTGGGCAACACTTTCAACTTCCCTTTGGTATTCATATCCGTGAATAAATAAAACGAATTCATCTCCGCTGATTCTATAGACTGATTTATTATCATCTATGAGATTTGTTAATCTTTCACCAATTGCTATTATTAGCTGATCACCTACCAGATACCCTAAGGTATCGTTTATATGCTTGAAATTGTCTATATCGAAGAATATCAATGCTTTTTTCTTATGGGGGAACTTTAGTATATGATTGGTAACTGTATCAAAAAAGGAAATTCTATTTGGCAGGTTTGTTAGAACATCTCTATATGCCAATACCCTTAATCTCTCTTCACTTTCGGTTAGTTCTCTCACTTTTTCTTTTAGTTCTTTATCTTTCTCAATTAGCTCTTTATGGTTTCTAATCAAAGCTTGGTCTGCTTCGTATATCCTGCCAAGGACTTTCATTATATGTAGGTGCAGGAGTATACCAGTTACCAGCACATATATCCATCCCTTAGCTACGCTTAGCTTTGATATTAGGGCTCCATCCAAGCCAATACCGTAAAGAATCTTATCAGATAAGAGTATCCAAGATATTCCTGCAATTATATAGGCCAGGGATATCTGAAGTGCCGATCTGAAGGGACTATACTTTTTTGATTTTGGTCTCCTTCCTAACATTGATTTCTCTCCTTTAAGGTGTTCCATATATTTATAACATTTTTTATGGGAGATGTAACAACATTTTGACATCTTTGTCATTTTCTATAGTTTTATATAGATAATTATCAAAAAATAGCTGGAGCCGTTAATTGGACTCCAGCTATTTTTTATCTTTCTTCCCTTATAATAAAGGCATTATATCCTTTATTTTTTAGTTCTTTAACCAATTTTTCAGCATTTTCCCTTTGGGCAAAGGCACCTACCTGAACCTTGTATAATACCTTGGGCTGACTATCTACTGGTACATATTTAATACCCAAGTAATTACATATTCCTTTACCAATAGCTTCTGCCACCTTTTGCTGATAATTCTCATCTAGCATTAATCTGGCTTCTTCTAGATTGTCCATAAATCCGCATTCACACAAAATTGCAGGCATAAGGGTTCTTCGAAGGACATAGAAGTTTTTATATTTGACACCCCTATTCCTTAAGCCGGTAGCTTTAACCAATTCATTTTGTACTAGCTCGGCTAGCTTTTTCCCTTTAGTTGAACCGGGATAGTGAAACGTCTCTACACCACCATGTGTGCCCCATACTCCCTTATAAGCATTATAGTGTATAGATACAAATAAATCTGCCTTAGCATTGTTAGCCCTTTGAACTCGTGTCGATAGCTCCGTATCCTTCTCCGTATCGCTTACAAATACAACATCTAAGCCACATCGCTTTAGTACCTCTCCTAATTTCTTAGCAGTGGGATAGTTAAATTCCCATTCCCTAATAACTCTTCCATCAGGCATAACCGGGGTCCTTTTGCCTGGAGTATTAAGCCCATGCCCATTGTCCACGGCTATTTTATATGACATATTATTATCTCCCCCCTTCGTAGACTGACAACTACTACAAAATCCTATCTATTTATTCTAGATTACATTTTTTGCTTTATAGGATATATAGAATATTATATGTTGCTAGATACGATATTGTTCGTTGCTGTAGGGGGGACCATACTATTACATAGCTTCTGCAAGGGAGATATTGGCCGCTGCAGCAAAGGTAAGCCCCATCCAAATCAAATCCAATGTTCCTAAGAGATAGTGGGTTTCTATTGAATTAAGGTCATTAGAAAAAGCAGAAATTAACCGTGAAGATGAGCCACCTCTAAATTCTGAAATAGATTTATTTAGCACCTTGAAAAAAACACAATCCTTATATTGAGACAGGCCTTTCCTTAAATATCGATTCTTATATTTCCGCATATGTACTGCAATAATTGCATAGGTTAACATATACATTGCTGTAATAGTAAGTCCACGTCTTAGAAGCTCATCGCTTAACTTTTCTACAGACTCAATAAAGTATTTGAGCATAAATGCCATAGCTATACTCATGCCTGCATTTAAAATAGTGGTTTTGGCTTCCTCCATATTTTCCTTGTTGTGCTGGACTAGTTTATTGCTTCTTTATAAAAAACGGGATACTATGTATCTCGTTTCCAAACAGACTTATCAGGATGTGATAAATCTTCTTGCCGGTGCCTCAGCAACAGTTGAACTACCAGGTGCATAACACCAGTAATTACATATGTAACACCGGTCTAACTTTTTTCTATCTTAAAGGGGTTTTTATTTTTAATTATATGCGCTGACAAAACCATCAAGCTAACCAGCAGCACAATACCTGTAGCAGAAGCTGCGCCAAACATTCCCATATTAAATATAAAAATAAATACATAATCTAAGATAATATTTGAAAAACTACCTAGCAACATGGCTAGCATGGACAGTCCAGGATTACCATCGTTACGTACAAAACAAATCATTAGATTATTTAACAAAAAC
>Ga0209537_1003444_pt1 | contig 14481 bp, 11 predicted proteins | sample BioPla4DNA1_FD_187698 | JGI IMG/M metagenome (GOLD analysis project Ga0209537, IMG submission 187698) | Biogas fermentation microbial communities from Germany - Plant 4 DNA1 (SPAdes) (version 2) | ecosystem: Engineered > Bioreactor > Anaerobic > Digestate | place: Bielefeld, North...
TTAACATGATGGGGATTGATACTAAAGCGGTGCTTAAAGCAGCGGGAACGAAGTGGAATTTCTTGAACTTTACACCGGGGCTTGTAGGAGGCCATTGTATAGGTGTTGACCCATACTATCTTACATATAAAGCTGAAGAACTTGGGTATCATCCGGAGGTAATTCTTTCAGGCAGAAGAATTAATGATAGAATGGGTAAATACATTGCCGAGAATACTGTTAAGATGCTTATAAAAGCTGACAGGCCTGTTAAAGGCTCAAGGGTTCTGATTATGGGTTTCACTTTTAAAGAGAATGTACCTGATACACGAAATACTAGAGTAATAGATATTGTAAAGGAATTGAATGAGTATGGAATTGAGGTCTATATTACAGACCCGGTTGCAGATAAAGATGAGGCATTTAGGGAATATGGAATTGAAATAAAGGAATTGGATAGTATTGAGGGTGTTGATGCAATTATCCTTGCAGTGAGCCACAAGATTTATGAAGGTATTAATTTAGAAGATTTAAAAAGTAAATACAGAAACGGAAGCTATGTACTTATTGATGTAAAAGGCATGTTTGAAAGGGAATATGCCGAGGAACTTGGATATTTATATTGGAGACTGTAGACTTTAGAAAAAATTGAACATTAATTTGAGTTAGTTTTTTGAAGAAGCTTTTATATAGATCTGATTTTCCACTTGTTGTGAGGTTTAGGTGAATAATGAAGAAAGTAAAAAGTGAAAACAAGTTATGTTTTATGTGTATGAAAGAGCATGAAGTTGACACTGTAGAGGTTATCGAGAGTGAGATTTATAAAGGTTAAGATATCAATTTTACTGCATTTTACGAATACTGTTCCAATACAGAAGAATAACTTGAGACTGAAGAAACGTTAAAATGAACAGTTTATCTGTTAAGAGCGCTTATAAAGTAAATTGTGAAAGTAATGGATTAAGAAAAACCAATAAACATATGGAATTGTGCATTTGTTCTTGATTATTATATGCTGCATTTGCGGCTTTTTTTTTAACAATTCCACCGAACGTTAGTTCGTAATTATATTATTTTGTATTGAATAAATGGACAAATTACTTTATTTGTATTTATTAGTAAATAATATCGACAAAGATAATCATATATTGACATATAACAACAATAAAGTAAAAATAAAACTTTAAATTTTACAAAAACCAAGTCTTTTGACTTTGCATTATGTTCAATTTTGGAATATAATGTATACATTGAATAAATTTCAAAATAATGATTTATTTGGTTTCGATTAATTACTTTATAAAAATAAACGGGAATTGATATTCTAATGTTACAGGTACATGCTGTAAAGGGGGTAGATCAATGAATAGTGGTAATGTACCTGAGGCACAGTTTAGTATTTATCGAATAGACTTTGAACGAATCAGCGAAGTAATGACCATTACTAAAAAACAGACTCAAAAAGGGTATTATGAAGAAATAAAAAATGCAATAATAAATTTAACAATAAAAAAACTGCATGAAAAGCTTAATGCTGAATATCGAAAAGTAAAATATCTTGGATTTGAAGGAATTGTTTTTAAAACAATGCATAAACCAATTTGGCAAGATGTTATAATTCACATGTTAAGTAGCAGTGAATCAAAAAAAGTTAAGAAGAACGAAATTAATCAGTTCTTGTTAAATGTGAATGTTTCATATCTGCTCATCTATAAAATTGGGAAATCAATTTATGCAATGACAGGTGGATATGGAAGTCATTATATATCAAAAATTATCGATAGAAATTTCGGTTTATATTTGATTCCCAAAATTATAAAAATAGATAATCCCGTTATCAAACAAATACTTCAGAATAACCTTACAGGTAATCAATTTTCAATGCAAAAAGCAAATAGACAAGCTACTAATTTTCTAATTGAACAGGATATGAGTAGTATTTATCGGCAGTTAAACATAGAGATTGATAGAGAAATTGCTCAGAAACTCGGTATTGAATTTGACGAGAACGAGGCAAAAAACAAAAAAGTAAATATTATAAATAAAGATTCCTTAGTTATACGAAGAAATCTATCTTTATCACAACTGATTAATATATTGAAACGAATTGATAAGTTAACAAAAGCGAAAGATAACTTTGCATTAAATTATTTGGTTCCTGCTAGAAAAATGAATTATAAAAATTCAGAGTTGTTTAGTATTCTTAAAACGCTGTTTACAGAGAAAAAATATAAAGCATTTGAACTTGTAGGTGATGAATATGTAAACTATATTCTAAATTCGAGAAAGTATATTGTTAAAGACGCTGAGAATAATGTCTTTATTAGAAAAGAACAACCTATAAGAATAAAGGATATTTTTGAAGAACTGGAGAAAAAAGGTATTAAGATTACTTCGAGTTTCGTTCATACTTTTTTAAAAAAGTGGACAATTTATACAACAGATGAAACAGGGAAAATTGAGCTCCCTGAGACATGTATTTTTGATGCTATACAGGGACATATAGAATTAAACAATACAAGAGATCCTGTTTATTTATTTAATGGAGAATGGTATGTTTTTGATATTAAGTACGCAGATGCTTTGACAAATGAATATGAGGCTATATTTGACAAATATTTTGAGAAGAGTAAAGCCATTCTTAGTAAGTTCTCTTTGCTACATAGTGCAAAAACTGAAACTGAATACAATAAAATTCTTGAGCGAGAAAAGAATATTTTAGTTACACATACTGTGCTTGTAGATAATATTGAAATTGCAGATGCTATTTTCTGGGATAGTTGTACGGTATATCTTATGCATAATAAAGGGAAGTTTAATGGAGAGGGGACTAGAGAAGTAATTAATCAGATTCTAACATCTGCTGAGTATATTCAGAGAATTCTTCAAAGTCTTAACAGGGATGAATTGATAGAAAAATATTATAACGATATTATAAAAAAGCGCCCTATATCATCTAAAAAGGTAACTGCAAAAGAATTTAATTCTATTATGCTTGAAAAGAACATTTGCTTTATAGCTGGTTATTTATCTGGTTTTCGGAAAAAGACAACAGCTACTTATTCTAAATATCTCACAATTGAAGCAGAAAAACGCCTTGGTGCAAAAGGGTATGAGTTCGTATCTATGAGTGTTACAAAATAATCACTCTGTCAACGCCGGGATATTTTTGACCGAATCGCCGGTTGAAAATTGACCCAATCGCTGGTCTTTAATCGCCGGGTTTTGTTTTAAAATTCTCCCTCCGTACAATATTATCCAATGCCGGAATATCAGCCGGAGGTACCACTTTGACACCACTTTTTATCCTGCTTTTTAGTCTATAGCTCTCCCCCCTTATATTTATGATATGTGCATGATGCAATAATCTATCCAGTATAGCCGTAGCTATTACCGTATCATTCATTAACTCGCCCCAGTCGCTGAAATATTTGTTGCTGGTAAGTATTATGCTGCCGTTTTCATACCTTGTACATATAACTCTAAAAAACAACTCTGCTGATGCACGATCTAATTGCATATATCCTACTTCATCAATAATCAGTATGTCAGGACGGCTATAAACTCGCCATCTTCGATCAAGCTTATCTTGTTGTACTGCCTTTTTTAGGTCTGCTATTAGTTGTGCCAGGCTTGTATAATATGCCGTCATGCCGGATCTTAGGGCTTGCATTGCAAGACCTACCGCAAGATGAGTTTTGCCTACCCCAGGAGGTCCTAAAAAAATAACATTCTCTTTTCTTGCTACAAAAACAAGTGTTGATAACTCTTTAATTTGCTTTACGTCTATACTTGGCTGAAATCCAAAATCAAACTCTTCAAGCGTCTTTCTATGTGGCAGTCTGGACATCTTAATTCTTGTTTCTTCGCTACGTCGTTTCTTCTCTTGAATCTCAGCTTCCAAAAGTTCACTTAAAAACGATAGATAAGTTGAGTTCTTATGCATCGCATCCTCAAGTTTTGCATCCAAAAGCTGAGGCCGCATCCAAGCCAAGTTCAGACATAAGGCTGCAGGTATATTCAAGTTCAACCATTGAATATCACCCCCGCCAATGTATCGTACACGCTTAAGGACCGCATTTCTACTGCTTCTGTTTCTTTCTTCCTGGCAAAGGGAAGAGGCACTGCTATGCCGCCCTTTTCAGCAAGACCTTGGTATTGACCCTTAAGCCATACTGATGCATACTCAACTTTGTGGCAAGCTATTCTTACCTCACCGTAGTAAGCTTCAAAAAAATCACCGCATATTCTTACTCTTACTTCTCTGCCGCTATATTGCCAGGGTATGCCGTATTTAGCACCGTCATAGCTTACAAGCTCGTCCCTTGTTACAATTCTTGTTTCCCATCTGTATTTATCACGAACAGCTTTATCCGGTAGTGGCAGAAGGAGTTCTTTATTTAATGCTTCAAGTGGTATTTCTCCGGTAGTCCCGTGGATTTTACTATCTGCCTTCCTGCACCATTCAAGTGCTTGAGAATTTAAATCATGCAGATCCTTAAACTGTCTTCCCGGTAAAAAATTATTCTTTACATAATCCACCAGGCGTTCCACTTTTCCTTTTGTCTGGGGTCTTTTTACCCGACATACCTTTGGTACAAAACCCATGTCTGCAGCAAAATCTTCAAACCTACTGTTCCATATCGGCTTTCCTGCCTCACTGCCGTTCATTACAGTCTTCATCCTTATCTGTCAGTACTACCTCCGGTACACCGCCATAATACTCAAAAGCGTTTACCATACATCTTAAAAGGCTGTATATGTCACATCGTTTAGCAAACTCAATATACTTACACCTTGAATTGCTCAGAATCATTATGAAAACCGGGGCTTTATGGGTAATTCCTCTTTCATCTATGTAGTGGATAACACCCCAGTCCATCTGAGCCTGTTTACCAGGTGGTGTTTCATATCTTCGCACTGCAGGAGCATTTCTAGCTGGCCTAAACGGCTTAACATAGTCCTTGATAATGGTTATGCCGCCGGTATAGCCCATATCCTTTAGCCTTTCAAAAATCACAACACAGTTAAATATACCGTTTTCAACCATTTCGTTTATTTGAGGCTTAAAAGGATCAAGCTTTGATGGTCTTATCCTTCCTTTAAGCCCATGCGTAGTTTTCGGTTGATTCATATACTTTTTTGCCGTGTTTTTTGATATACCAAGTTCTTTGCCTATGGTATACTCGGTGTAAAATAGTTGTAGGATAAAAGTAAAAGAGACCAATCTTCTTTGGTATAATTAAATTAACCAAACAAAAACCACCAAGGAAGGAGAGGTCTCTTTGAATAACATTATACAACAAGTTTGTATTGAATTCATCGAAAATATTATAAAATTTGTTTCAGATGGAGAAGTAAAGACATTATATGAATTGGAGGAAGGATTTAAGAAGATAAGCGATAATTTTCTGAAAGGAATAATGAAAGTTTATCTGGAAGGAATTGACGAATGTGTAGCAAAGGATAAGGCAGGCCGCCGGAGACGAGGACTGGTAGTAGAACGAAGGAGCGAAGAAAGGACCATCTATACGCAATTTGGAGAGATGACATATTCCAGGACATATTATTGGGACAAGAGAGAAGAGGAATATGTGCATCCAGTAGACAAGGTGGCAGGAGTGGAATCATATGAACGAGTGTCATTATCAGTGGCGGCGGAATTGGTAAATCATTCAGCTGAGGCATCGTATGGAGAAAGTAGCAGGCATGTAACTGAAAGTAGAATAAGTCGGCAGACAGTAATGAACAAGGTGAGGAAAATACATGACCTTAAGCTGGATGAGCCGGGAGGGAAACGGTTAGTAAAGATACTGCATGTTGCGGCAGATGAAGATCATGTAAAATTACAGGACGGGAGCGACACGAGTGTACCGTTGATAACGGTATATGAGGGTGTAAGGAGGGTAAGCAAGAATCGATACGAGTGTGTAAACCCTCGTCATTTCAGCGCATATGGGAGTGATGTAGAAGAATTATGGCTGGAGGTAAGTCAATATATATACGAACACTATGATGAGGAAGTATTGGAAAGGATCTACATACATGGAGATGGAGCAACGTGGATAAAGGCAGGGAAAGAATACTTGCCCAAAGCAGCGCATGTACTGGATCAGTATCATCAAAACAAGGCACTTATGGAAGCAACGGGAAGCCAGCCTGAATATCGGAATTCATTGAGGGAAACACTCAAAGGAGCAGACAGGGAAGGATTCTGCAAACTGGTAAGAGAGATGATGAAAAGAGCAAGAACGGAAAAAGAGAAGGAACGGATTAATAAATTCAGGAAGTACATGCTTAAAAACTGGGAAGGGATAGAGATAAAGAAGTACGAAAGATGTGGAGGAAGTTGTGCAGAAGGGCAAGTCAGCCATGTATTGTCGTCGAGATTAAGCAGTCGACCAATGGGTTGGAGTAAGGAAGGATTATCCTTTATGTCGAAGCTGAGGGTTTATTGGGTTAATGGAGGGCGAGTAGGGCCGCAACACTTACGGAAGGATGAAGAACTTGAGCAATATATAAAGAAGGCCATAAAACGGACAAAGAATGCATTTTTAGGATTTAATCCTGATGAAATAGGGAATATATTTGTATTAAAAATGGGGAAGGTAACGCCGGTATATAGGATTCTTCGTTGCATCCAACATGCTGAATTAATTTAGTTTTAGGCTTTACCAAAGAAGATTTGTTCTGAAAAATCCTACAAAAAGTTGACACTATCAATTCTCTGTAATTACTTGCAAAAGATTTGATATTTATTGTATAATGTTGTCATCTGGAAATGAAATGGAAAATAAAAAAGCAATTTATAGGGGTTGAGACAAAATGTTAAAACAAAGAAAAGCAAACAAAATCTTATCTTTACTAATTACAGTGGCCTTTCTCCTTACAGCTGCAGTTCCTGTATTTGGAGCGGCAAGCGACATATCCGGCCACTGGGCTGAAGATGTAATTAACAAGTGGACAGGAAATGGCGTAATCAGCGGTTATCCGGATGGAACATTCAAGCCTGAAAATTCCATTACAAGGGCTGAGTTTGTGAAATTGGTCAGCAAGATATTCAACTATATAGACAAGTCTGAAGCAGGTTTTCCTGATGTTAACGCTAATGACTGGTATGCTGATGTAGTTTCCAAAGCTGTAGCTTCAGGAATTATCGTTGGTGACTCAAACGGAAATTTCAGGCCGAATGACCCGATTAGCCGCCAGGAAGCAGCGGTTGTGCTTACAAGAGCATTCAAGCTTGAAGCATCCGATAAAAACGCTGTGAGCAAATTCGCTGATGCCGCATCTGTAGCAAGCTGGGCAAAAGACGCTGTAAGCGCATTGGCTGAAAAAGGCTATGTTAACGGGCGTCCTGGAAACATTTTTGCTCCGTGGGATAACATAACCCGTGCGGAAGCTGTTAAAATGCTTGATAATATAGCAAATGAATTAATTTATGTAGCTGGTACATATTCAGAAGATATCAGCGGAAGTCTCGTAGTAAACACTCCTGACGTAGTGTTGAAAGACATGACAATCGACGGAGACCTTTATCTTGCCCAAGGTATTGGCGACGGAGATGCGCTGCTTGACGGAGTTACAGTTAAAGGCCGTGTTGTAGTTCTCGGTGGCGGTGAAAACAGTATAATTCTGAACAATACTTCAGTACAGGGTACACTTGTTATAATCAAGCAGAACGGTACGGTAAGGGTCGTTGCCAAAGGTTCAACCGAAGTGGCAGCTACAAAGCTTAGTTCAGGCGCAAAACTTCAGACAGAAGACCTTGACGGAGCCGGATTCGGTGAAGTTGAAATTATAGAAGTGCCCGAAGGTGAAAGCATTGTTCTTGAGGGAGACTTTGAAAAGGTAATTATAGCTGCGCCGGAAGCTTCAGTAGAAATTGCCGGCGGAAAAGTAGCTGAACTGGAAGTTGCACCTGAAGCAGCAGGCGCCGTGGTCAATATAGCTGAGACAGCTTCAGTTACTACTTTGACTGCCAGCGCTGCAGTAGAAGTAACAGGAACAGGTAAGATTGAAACTGCCAATATTAAGGCTGATAATGTAAAAATAGAGCAGAAACCTGACAAGGTAAATGTTGATGAGGGAATTACAGCAGAAGTAGGAGGAGAGACAGTAGAAGGCGGAACTACACCGACAACGCCTCCGAGTGGTGGTGGACCAAGTCCGACGCCTGTTTCAGTAAGCAATATAACTGTAATAATGACAGATTCAGCTACACCGGACGAGCCCACAGATTTAACCGGAAATGACGCAGCTGACCGTGTACGTGGTATTTCCTTTACAACGAATGCAAAAACATGCACAGTCAGATTAACTAATATTAATTCGCCGGGCTCAGGAAGCATAAATATTGATAAAACCCTGACATTTGATAGCAGTGATGGAAATATAACAATTGGCGTTCGTGATCTTCTTGGAAGCCTTGCAGATTATCGTGAAGATATAAGCGTTGGTACGTTAAGGTCTTTATTTGGCAATTATGTTATAGTTACCGGAACTATTACCGGAACAGGTGAATACTCAAGACTTGCACAAAGGACCATGTCGGTCACGATAACACTTGATAATGATGCAGAGCCTTTGCCAGGGCTAAATGATAAAATTAGTTATGTCAGCAAGACAGGAACGAATGTAACTGTAACAATTAAGAGCAGTGCTGCAAATACACCTCTTGCGGGTTTAAACGATGCAATAATTGCATTGCTGGTGTATGCAGCAGATGAGGTGCCATCTAAATTCAGTATTGATTCGGAGAGTTGGATACCAACCTCGGAAAAGTTAGCAATTAAAGATGCAGTACTCTCTCTTGTAGAAGGAGAAAAACAATGGGGAGAGATTACTCTTGGTGATTTGGTAGGAAAAACAATGTATTTCAAAAAAGACAATACACATAATTTAGTATATACTTTGACTATTAACTGATTTATGTCCAGAAAAATCAATAAAGTATATGCAAGAATACCGTACAGCTTTAGCTGGACGGTATTCTTGCATAGAATAGTGTTTGTTAAAATATGGCAGAATTGCATCATGGGTGAGGCTTTAATGTACGAAGCAGAGCAAAATGACAATTGGTATGCCCTGTTTGTAATAACAGGGGAAGAAGAAAAGGTAAAGGAACGGCTGAACTATAAGTTTTCAGATCGCTTAAGGTTCCTTGTGCCTAAACGCAGATTAAGAGAAAGAAAAAACGGAAAATGGTTCTTTAATACAAGAGTCCTTTTTCCGGGATATGTCCTGATAAACGGGTATATTGACATCGATGATTATTACGCGCTTAAAAACGTGCCGGGACTTATACGGTTGCTAAGAAGCGGCACAGACATTTTACAGATTGACAGGAAAGAAATATACTTGATTTCAAAGCTTATGTGCAATGGAGAAATAATCGAATTTTCAAAAGCTTTGATTGAAAATGGAAAAGTTGTTGTAGTTGACGGTCCGCTCGTTTCAATGGAAGGCATTATTGTAGGAATTGACCACAGAAAGGGCAGGGCCAAGGTAAGGATGAGTTTTCTTGGAGAGGAAAGGACAGTAGACCTGGGAATTTCGGTTCTGCGTCCTGCTTGATATAAATTCCGAAATCCATAGCCGGTGTTTCGGCCCGGCAACCGGATGAGGATGTTATAGCACTCTCGTATTAAGTGTTGCATAAACACTGTATGGCGAAGCTATACCCTTTTTCAGAAAGAATAGAATAGTTTACATAAATCATAAAATTTCAGGCAGGTGTGAAATGAAAAAAGTTATTATTGTAGTTTTGGCAGTAATAGTGGTCATCGCGGGAATAGGACTAGCAGCATTGTACTTTATCGGCGACAGAATAATTGACAGGATCATAGAAGCTGAACTGGGAAGCATAGAAAGCCAAATTGATGACGCATTGAATGATGCTGTGGATAGTAATTTGGATGATACGCTGGCTGCCGATCCTGAAAACCTTGATGATGCTGGCGGGGAGAGAATTTCTGATGAAAGCGGAACTCAAAAACCAGATAATAATACCTCTGACTATAACGGGAAGAAACAAAATACCGAATTAAATCAGAATAATGGCAAGGAAAACCAAAGCAGCGGAGAAGCAGCGCAGAGGGAATCAAAGCCGGAAACTCAGAAAGGAGCAAGCAAGACACCTGCTGATGAAGCCAAACCCGAACAAAATTCTGAGGACAAAACAACAAAAATAACTACTGAAAAAATGAAAGAAATCAAGGATAAAATTACTGCATCAGACAAAATAGAAGCAGGAGCACTTGTTTTAAAAAGATTGAAAGCTTCTGACATAGATACTCTGACAAAAATGGTCCAGGGAGGATTAACAAAAGAAGAAGAAAAAAAGGCAAAACAAATTGCCTATGAAAGATTTACAGCAGAAGAGATAAAAAAGATAAAAGAAATCTACAGAAAGTATATGTATTGAGGTAAAACTCAGTGGGGTTAATTAGTATGGAATCAAAATTTTTTGTTTATATTTTTTTAATGCTAATGTTTAGGGGGTGTTAACCATGGCTACATACACCCGCAAGATATTTCTTGCATTTATTGACTGCCTTATAATAACAATAGGGTTATTTTTTGCCCTGCTTATAAGGTTTGACGGAAGCATACCTGAATATTATATTAATGTATATTTCCGTTCATTTGTTGTGTTTGTAGCAATCAATGAAATTATATTTTACGTTTTCAGGCTATACAAAAGCCTATGGCAGTATGCAAGCATTAATGAGCTTATGCAGATATTTGTATCCACATTATTTGGGACTGCAGCAAGTTTTCTTTTTGGCAAAATTTTGGACATGGAATTCCCGGACTCAGTTTATTTTATCTTCTGGCTTATTACATTTTTGTTTATAGGCGGAATCCGGTTTAGTTACAGGGCATTGAGAAGAATCAGGAGACAGGGTATCATAATTCACAAAAAAGAATCTTCCAAAGAAGCACGGGATATTAAAAGGGTCATGGTAATCGGAGCCGGGGAAGCCGGTTCAATGGTGATTAAAGAAATGCGCAGCCATAAGGAACTTGGATATGAGCCTGTTATTGCCGTTGACGACGATAAATGGAAGAAAAACTCCAGAATCAACGGCGTGCTTGTTGCAGGTGGCCGGAATGACATAAAAGCACTGGCTGAAAAGTACAATATCGATGAAATAATTGTTGCAATACCTTCAGCCAAAAAGAGTGAACTGTCAGAGATTTTAAAGATATGCAGCGAAACAAAATGCAAGCTGAAAACCCTTCCCGGAGTGTATGAATTAATAAATGAAAGGGTAAGTATAAAGCATATAAGGGAAGTAAGCATCGAAGACATTTTAGGGAGGGATGAGATAAAGCTTGACAATGAAAAAATAGCAGGGTATCTCAAAGACGAAACCGTTCTTGTAACCGGAGGCGGAGGGTCTATTGGTTCCGAGCTCTGCCGGCAAATAGCAAAGTTTGGATCGAAGAGACTCATAATATTTGACATATACGAAAACAATGCATTTGATTTACAGAACGAACTGCTTTATACATTTAAAAACAAAATAAATCTTGAAGTGGTAATCGGTTCTATTAGAGATAAGGAAAGGCTAAAGCAGGTTTTTGAAAAGTACAGGCCTGGAGTGGTTTTCCATGCGGCAGCTCATAAACATGTGCCATTAATGGAGGCAAATCCTGGTGAAGCAGTCAAAAACAACGTTTTTGGCACATTAAATACAGCTTTGTTCGCGGATAAGTACAAAGCAAAAAAATTTGTACTGATTTCCACTGATAAAGCTGTAAATCCCGCCAATATAATGGGCGCTACAAAAAGGATTGCCGAGATGATAATCCAGGCTCTGGACAAGCAGAGCGGTACGGTATTTACAGCCGTAAGATTCGGCAATGTTTTAGGAAGCAACGGAAGCGTCATTCCAATTTTTAAAATGCAGATTGCCCGTGGAGGGCCGGTTACAGTAACGCACCCTGACATTGAAAGGTATTTCATGACAATACCTGAAGCCGCCCAATTGGTTATCCAGGCCGGGGCAATGTCTCAAGGCGGGGAAATATTTGTCCTCGACATGGGCAAACCGGTTAAAATAGTGGAGCTTGCAAAAGATTTAATAAGGCTGTCGGGATTCAGGCCCGGCATAGACATAAAGATAGAGTTTACAGGTTTAAGACCTGGAGAAAAACTTTATGAGGAGCTGATGCTTAAAGAAGAAAAAGTCGATAAGACAACCCATGAGAAGATTTTTGTATGCAAGTCCCAAAGTTTAAGCTATAATGAATTAATTCCGTGGATTAAAGCATTAGAAAAAAGCTTGAATAACGAGACTGCATTGAAAGAATATATAGGCAAAATAGTGACAAATTATAACAGATCTTATGAAGAAGCTGCTGCAATAAGGATGGAAGTACTTGCCGGAAGCCAGGCCCGCTGATGTAATTTTCTGAGTTTATCTTTTTATTGTGCTAATGTTCTAAAAATGATAATGGAAAGAGGGATAGTATTGGACGAAACAATTGATTTGCGAGAATTGTTATCGATATTAAGACGCAATCTTTTGTATATTATTATAGCCACACTGGTAGCTTCAATAATTGGAATGGTCATATCCATGTTTTTTATGACGCCGATTTATGAAGCTTCAGCGACTATGATAGTTAACAAGAGCGAAAAAAGCAGCAACCCGGATTTAACATACAATGACATTCTTTTGACACAAAAGCTTGTAAAGACATACAGCGTAATTATGCAGAGCAATACTGTCCTAAACAGAGTGATAAATGAATTGGGACTTGATATGGATGCCAATAAATTAAGAAGTATGTTAAGCGTAAGCAGTGTAAATGATACTGAGGTAATAAAGATTGTTGTTTCAAGCGATAATCCAGCGCTTGCAGCGGATATAGCCAATGAGATAACAAGACAGGCTCCTTCTGAGATAATCAGGGCTGTTAAGGCAGGAAGCGTTGAAGTGATTGATCCTGCTTCCGTGCCCGTAAATCCAGTAAAACCGAATAAAGCGATGAATACGGCAATAGCTGGGATTTTAGGAGCAATGTTGTCAATAGGAGTGATATTCCTTAAGAATTATTTGGATGACACAATAAAGAGTGAAGAGGACATAAGAGACAGAATAGGATTGCCGGTATTAGGAGTATTGCCGGTTTACAGACCTGATGAAACTGATTCCAAACGAAAGAAAAGGGGTGAACAAAGTGCCCAAGACAATTTTAAACTCGGAAAAAGTTGACAGACCTATTATAAGGATAGAAAAAGCTCCTTTTGCTGTGGTGGAGGCGTACAAGGCATTAAGGGCAAATATACAATTTGCCAGCGTAGGCAAGCAGGTTAAAAAAATATTATTTACCAGTTCAAACCCTATGGAGGGAAAGACCTCTGTCTCAGTCAACCTTGCAATAACTTTGGCGCAAGCGGGACATAAAGTGCTTATGATAGATTCCGATTTAAGGAAGCCACGTGTCCACAGGTTGCTTGATGTGCATTCGTCACCTGGACTTACTAATGTTCTTGTAAAAATATCAGATTTAGAATCAGCGATAAAGCATGTGGATGATTGCGGAATTGATGTGCTGACAAGCGGGCCGGTTCCACCAAACCCGTCAGAACTGCTGGGGTCAAAGGATATGCAGAAGCTGCTTGAAACGGTTGAACAGAAGTATGATTATATAATCCTTGATACTCCGCCGTCATTGCTGATATCCGATGCAGCAGTGCTTTCGAAATATGTTGACGGTGTAGTCATTGTTGTATCTTATGGAAAAACAACCTTTGACATGGTGGAAAAATTAAAAGAGAGTTTCGAAAATGTCGGCGCAAATCTGCTTGGTTGTGTTTTGAACGATGTAAAGCTGGAAAAGAGCGGCAAATACCAGTATAAGTCGAAATATGGCTATTACAAATACTACCGCTATTATGACGAGGATGAAAATTAAATATGCAAAGAATGCAAAAAGAAATGGGTACCGTAAATACCGGACCCATAACCGATATACATTCTCACATATTGCCATACATTGACGATGGAGCAAAAAGCATCGACGTTGCTGTCGGTATGGCGAAAATGGCTTTATCTGAAGGAATAAAAAGGATAATAGCCACGCCGCACTTTGACCCGGAAACAAAAAATATTCAGGGATTTTTGCATAAAAGGGAAAATGGGCTGAATGAACTGAGGAGAAAGCTTGAAAGAAATCAAATAGATGTTGAAATAATCCCAGGAGCAGAGGTGTATCTTGTACCTGGGATTGCAGAGCTTGACGATTTGGAATTGCTTTGTATAGGAAACACAAGATACATGCTTGTCGAAATATCCTTTATTGAAATGCCGCAATGGCTGGACGAGATTCTTTATAAAATACAGCTTAGGGGAATAACCCCTATACTTGCGCATCCTGAAAGGTCAATAAAAATATCAAAGGAACCACAAAAGCTAAGACCGCTTGTTGAAAAGGGCGTACTGCTGCAGCTTAATGCATCAAGCATATGCGATACACCGCACAGAG
>Ga0209537_1003445_pt1 | contig 14478 bp, 14 predicted proteins | sample BioPla4DNA1_FD_187698 | JGI IMG/M metagenome (GOLD analysis project Ga0209537, IMG submission 187698) | Biogas fermentation microbial communities from Germany - Plant 4 DNA1 (SPAdes) (version 2) | ecosystem: Engineered > Bioreactor > Anaerobic > Digestate | place: Bielefeld, North...
ACCCGGGAGAGCGAGTACCCCCGTAGGGTTTCCGGATACCGCCCTTTGCAGGCTGCAACCGGTGCAACTGCCGCCGGAAAAACCGGATCGGTGTCCAGTAGTACAATCCCTGTTTAGCCGGGCGCTCCGCACCCGGGACGTCATCTGCTATTACCCACGCATCAACCGCGTGGGCAGCAAACACCGGTTTACTCTTCTGCTGAGTCTTCTTCAGGCCAAACCGCTCCCGGAGTTCTTTTCTCTCATACCCCGCACGCAGGTGTAGACCGAGTCCGCGATCCCTGATCGCTTGATAAAACCATTGTTTCTCGACCTCCAACGGTGAGAAGTTTTCGTTCCACCGCCGACAATTCTTCTTTGCCACCGCAAAAACATCCTCTACAACCACATCGGTGATCGGCAGGATCGTCTGGAGCTGGTCCAGAATTCGGATCCTGGTGTTCCACCGGGCAAACGTGCTCGGTGGCAGGAGCCGCCGGCCGCTGAGCCGGTTGTCGAACCGGGCAGGACGACGCCAGCACTTCCGGTGACGACGGGCGCGACGCAGCGTTCTTCGGGTTTCGATTGCTTTCTTGACGTGTTTTGGAGCCTCCAACATGCCGTTTGCGACAGTCTCTCTGGTCCCGACCACCGACCAGCCCTCAAACGAACTGTCGGGGTCGAGCCCGACGACCAGCGGTTGGTTGTCGGGTTCAACCGCGTAGGTCAGGATGATACAGAAGATACCGGGTTTGTTCCAGTACGGTTTTGCCTTCCCCTGCTTGAGGAGGAGACGGGCACGTGCCGGGGTCGTCGGCGTCAACGGTCTTCGATTGGTGTCTAAGACAGGTACACGCATGGCAGATATTACTCCCTCCCGGTCGAACCGGGGTTACATTCCCCTTCGGAGTTGCGGGATGGGCTTAGTGCTCCTGAGAGCGCATCGGGTTTTGGCGTGCCCGGAAGAGGGACAGGCCAGGGAAGCACCCATCCGTTCTGGTAGCCCGAAACGCTGCTGCAATTGATCGATCGCCTCCTGGTCTACTGTTTGGTCTCGCTTAGCCGTTCACAAGCTGATCACAACGTGTGAAAATTATAAGAACGTTTTTGGATTAATATGGTATACAATCTCTTTATACATAAACGTCGATATTACTGATTACTTACGATGAGGGTGTGAAACTGAATGAGGGTCTTCTTCATAGGATTCGGTCAGGCCGGGGGAAAAGTCGTCGATATGTTTATAGAGCAGGATAGACGATTACAGACCCAGAACTTCAGGGGGATTGCGGTAAACACGGCCCGCACCGACCTGATGGGGCTTGAGCATATCGAGATGAAAGATCGGCTCCTGATAGGACAGACGGTAGTTAAGGGTCATGGTGTCGGGACCGATAATGTAACCGGGGCGCGGGTGACCGCCGATGAGATCGATACCATCATCAACGCCATCGACACAAGGGGCACGCATGATATCGATGCATTTGTCATCGTCGCCGGTCTCGGTGGCGGAACAGGTTCGGGAGGTTCGCCGGTCCTGGCCCGGCACTTAAAGCGTATATACCGGGAACCGGTCTACGCGATCGGGATCCTGCCCGCCCCCGAGGAGGGACGGCTTTACTCATATAACGCGGCTCGCTCATTGAGCACCCTGGTGAACGAGGCAGACAACACCTTTATTTTTGATAACAGTGCCTGGAAGAATGAGGGCGAGAGCGTCAAAGACGCCTACGCCCGGTTGAATGACGAGATCGTCCGTCGGTTTGGTGTGCTCTTCCGTGCAGGCGAGGTCAGCAAGGCAGGCGTCGGTGAGATGGTCGTGGACTCAAGCGAGGTTATCAATACCCTGCGTGGCGGCGGGATCAGCTCCGTTGGATACGCAATCAGCGAGAGGGTCGGCCCGCGGGTGAAGCAGTCACAGGGGCTCCTCTCAGGCCTGTTCAGGAAGAAGGATAAAGCCGAGGAGGTGTTGCTGACCGGGGAGGATAAGTCAGCAAAGATCATTGCTCTCGTCAGGCGAGCCATGCTCGGGCGTCTGACTCTGCCGTGCGACTACTCGACTGCAGAGCGGGCGCTGGTTCTCATTGCGGGCCCGCCCGATGAGATGGACCGGAAGGGTGTGGAGAAGGCGAAGAGCTGGGTGGAGGAGAATATCGCCGGTGTCGAGGTGCGGGGCGGGGATTATCCGGTGGATAGCGATTATGTTGCTGCCGTGGTGGTCCTTGCGACGATCGGAAACGCCCCCCGGATCACAGAACTCATGGAGGTTGCAAAGTCCACAAAAGAGGATGTCTTGAAATCCAAAGAGAAGCGTACTACCATGTTTGATGACGGTATAGAGCCATTATTCGAGTAAGGAGGCGTTTATGAAGGCAAACATCAGCAGATGGATCATTCTCCTGCTGGCACTGGTCTGTGTTGCACAGGCGGCAGCGGAGTTCGATGTCACGACAGCGACCGTCAACCCCCCAAGCGGCGACCTCGAGCCGGGCCAGCGCGTGACCGCGCATTTTGTGATCTCCTACAGCATGGATGTCAGCGGTCCGGATGATGAAGCGTTTGAGTTCAGCACCGGGTTGCAGGACCCCTCATGGTCGTTCGCCGTCTACCGTGATGGGATTCCCATCTATACCACCGAGAAGGCCGGATTCTACCCAAAATTGGGGGCGTTTGAACTCGCTTACAAGGACAGGGTTGAACTGGACGTCCAGCTCAGCGGTACGGTGCCCAAATCCTCGTCGGGGGAGGTGGAGGTGATCAAACTTGAGCATATCAGGAACAAGAACGTTGTGGATGACTACCGCATGACCCGCAAGGTCGTGAGCGCGGAGCAGGTAGCGGGCTCTCTCTCTGTCCAGCAGCAGCATCTCAAGGACCTGAAGGCTGATATCGATGCCAGGGCTGCAGAAGGCGTGGATGTCTCTGCCGCGCAGGCTAAGTACGATGCCGCCAGCAAGGCGCTCACCAGTGCTGCATCAGCAGGTCCCTCGAAGGCGGCAGAACATATCGCCACCGCTGCAAAGAATATAGATGAGGCGAGGGCGCTCCTGGATAAGGCATGGGCCGAGAAGGAGGTTGCTGATACCGGTGCGGCGCTTGAGTCGCTCGACGGCATGATAACCTACTTCATCGAGGACCGTTCCATGCGCAGCGACCCACGGGTAGTCTCTATCGTGACCAAGCGCGAGAGCGCTGTCCAGTTCTACTCCCAGGCAAAGGACGCCCTGAATGCTAAGAACTACCCGTTGGCGCGTTCAAAGGCGACCGAAGGTCTGAACAAGGCAAACGAAGCACTGGCCGATGCGGAGGCACTACGGAATGAGATCGGCGAGGGGTTCAGCCTCGGTAGCCTCCTCTATGTGGGTATCGGGATTGTCGTCATCCTTGTCGCCATCGTAGGGATAATGGTCTACCGGAAGAAGACCCGCTGGGACGAGCTTGGATAACGCCAGAAATAACCCTCTTTTCACACCCCGCCCCGGTTCTTGTAGAAGTCGTATCAAAATCAGAAACTGCGGCCGGTTTCGATGAACAATATTGTAGGCAAGAACAGGCCTATAATGGTAGTACCAGTGGAGGCTGTATCCCGCCGTTGAAATGGCGGGGATTAGCGCCGTTTGATCCTGAATTTGTGAATTCTGATGCGTGAGATAGAAGCGCCAGTACCTCACGCGAAGTCAGGTTATAAATCATCCAGGTTCGCCTGGACACCGCCCATGCACCGGGACTCTCAACCTGGCGCTCATCCGGGGAACACCTCAACGCCCCCGGGCCACCCCGTGGTGCAGCAACCCATCAGCATACGATTCAATCAGATCCCGCTGCGCAAGGCATGCCAGCCACTCCTCCGGGATCCCTGCCACGCCGTAGTAGGCCCCGGCGAGCTGTCCGTAGATGGCCCCGGTGGTATCGGCATCCTCACCGAGGTTCACTGCCATGAGGCATCCTTCCTCGAATGTGCTGCTCCGGGAAAACGCCCAGAGCGCCGCCTCAAGCGAGGCCACGACGTACCCCCGCCCCCTGATCTCGGGGGGCTCCCTGTGCAGGTAGGACCCCGCCGCGACCCTGTCGATCTCGTCGACGAGCGGGTGTTCCTCCCAGTATCCAGGGATCGGGGCGTATCTCTCCGAAAGCAGGACCTCCTTCGGTGTGCCGGTAAGAGCGCCGAGGATGAGCCCCCCGAAGTACCTGCAGGCATCGACGACTACCGGCAGTTTGTGCGTGGTCCGCGAACTCTCCCCTGATAACTCGATGGCGCGGAGAGGGTCGGCGGCGTAGAACATGGGCACCGGGGCGAGGCGCATCAGGGAGCCGTTGCCCGCTGATCTCTCGTCTGTCAGCCCGGGGAAGGGTTCCCGGGTGAGCATGAAACGCTGGAGCGCCTTTCGCGTCGTCATCCCGATATCAAAACAGGTCCCGGTGCATGAGAGGTACCCCTCCGTGAACCAGCGGGAGTAGCGTTCCAGCTGGTCAATAGGGTCAAACCCCCTCTTCTCGATCAGGCTCTCGGCGAGGCAGAGAGCAAGCGACGTGTCATCAGTCCACTCTCCCGGTTTGAGGTTATGGGATCCGCCGCCGAGCATCCCGGTGATGGGCTCAAACGTCCCGGGCGCCTTGAACTCGAGCGGTACCCCAAGGGCATCGCCGGTGGCCAGTCCGAGCAGGCAACCGCGATACCGGTCGATCAGTTCCATGATGATCCTCGGGCCGTCTTCCAGGAAGAGGGTTCCGGTTTGTTCCCGGCCACCACCCAAACACTGCCTCGATATCCGCCGTATCATAGATGTAGCCCCCGCCCTCTCTCACCACTCAAAGCCTGCCTCAGGATTTTTGCCTTTTCAGAAACCCCCGCTGCGATTGTCGCCCCTGCCAGAAGTAGGTTAACCGCGATGATCTTTGTGACCGGGCGTCTTTGAATATCGATGCAATTTCCGTAACGAGAACGTTTATCTGGCCATCTCCTGCCTGGCACGGCGGGAGGTCGTCACGGTAAGAACCCGGTCGTCGAATGGAAGATGGCGATCCAGGCGGCATCGATTGTCCGTCTTCTTGTGCGAGATCGCTTTGATGTCCGGGGCGTTCCCGACGATCACCGGGATCTGGTCTGCAAACAGATCGTAGACCTGTATCCAGTAATCACTGGTGGATTCACAGGCCACAACCGTGGTAGAGAACCCAGTCTTTCAGGAGGAGAAGATCATCTTGCGTCCGGATGAACCGCTCTTCTGCCGTGGTACCGTCCTGATCGACTACGGTAGCGACGATAAACTTCTTGTGGAGATCCAACCCACAGGTTTTTTTCCTCGCATACGTCATCACACGTGAATGTGGACAGAGGGATTGCCTCGAAGGTCAATTTCACATCCGTGTTCAAGACACAGTATGGCCTTCAATGGCAAAATGCGTTAGTTTTCATCACAGGATTTAGATCCTAAAATGTCCTCAACCTCCTCCACCCACACTTCTGCTCGAACTACTGCGAGAAAAGTATTTTCATCAGTTGAGCCTGTGGCCGAACGCGGCCTCATAGACGTTTTTATAGAAATCAGACAATTCTCTCTTTTCTCACGAAACCGCATGAGGCTGCCTCTCAGGCTCCACAGATGAAAACAATTTCCCTGATCGTAGGTGGTTGCAGGATAGACCCAACCTTCCTTTCCCCGTCTCACCCCGGGCAGGCGACCGTGGCGAGCATCGCGCCGGGGGGAGAGGGTGTCCCCCGGCCCGGCAGGAGGAGTTCCAGAACAGTCTCAGGACATCCTCGACCGCCAGGTATCCCCTGCTCCCCGGATGCTCCCGACCGCTTCGTGAGCAGACGGGGTAGCGTTCTCCGGCATACCACTTCCTGGATAGCCGGTCTCGACCGACTGCAGGATGTAGATCTCCCTCTGCATCTGGTTGTTGGCGCCGGTCAACCCAGCGTTCTTGATTAAAACGAGACCGCTGTCTTTATCGACGACGTACCGGATATCGAAGCTGGTCCCGAGGTTTGCATAGTAGTACACCTGCGCATTCCAGACCTGGCCTGCAAGTTCCAGCGGACCTTCGGCGACCAGGAAATCCTGGCCGAAGGCGGGATTCTCAAGGTCAACCCAGAACGGTATCAGCCCCATGCCCGGGTCTCCCGGTTGATACGACCATGTGCCCGTATACAGGATGCTTCCGTCAATACCGCTGATCACCACCGAGTCTCCGGAATAGCCGCCCGCGGCATCCCCGCCGGTGATCGTATCGGTCAGGAAGCCGTATACTCCAGTCCCCTCGTAATGCACCCACCGCTCCATCGGATCGTCGGGATCGATACCGTAGTATGGGGTTAATGCGGCCTGATATGTCACCGTCGTTCCGGGCTGCACCCAGGCGGGCGGGGCCATGGCGGAGACCTGACACGCAAGCAACGCCACCAGCAAACAGCCTGCCAGCAATCTTATCGATCTTCTCATTTGCTCGACCTCGGGCAGGCTATGGGTATTCGGGGTATATCAGGTTTTTTAGATCCGAGGGATTTGTCACCGGCCTTTGATCCGGTCCTTCGTCTCGCCGCCAGGATGAATCTCGAATTCAACGACGAATGGGCGTAGAGCATCTCCTACACTGGAGTCTTGTCGGCAGGGGCTTATTCATGAGGTTGTCCCGGGACTCTTCTGCCGGGAGGGGGACATCCCGTTGGCGCTAACTTACCATAGGTGCAATGCATTCCTGTTGATGCCGGTGAGGTTCAACCTACCCGGGTCCGGGTTTCTCCGGCGAGCCCCTCCCCGCAGAGGGTGATACCTGAAACCCCCACCCCGCCCCCGGGGTCAGTGCGTGGCGAAGAGCCCCCATGATGAATTCCCGGCCCCGGGCTCACGAAGCAGCCCAGGGATACGGCAGGTGCTCAGGGAGAGCCGCTCCTCCCTGGTTTGTCATACATCACAGGGCTTGAAATTGCCGCTGCATACAACGTAGGAGTTCCCATCGCTTCCTCTGGTCAACCGGTAGTACGTGGTCTTGTAGTAGAGATTCGTCTCGACCGGATTCACATAGACGTACTCCACCCATCCGGTGCCGTTCTCCTGCGCACCGGCAACAATTTCGTCACGGAACGGTTTACCGGTGACGTCCGTCTTGCCCTTGAAGTTCATGCTGACGAGCTGAATGTTGTCCGCATGAGCAACCATGGTCACGTTTGTGTCATAGACAAAGACGTAGAGTGCCGGGTTCTTGGGGTCGCGATACGGTGCTTCGCCTGCGTTGATGCGCCGGAAGGTATCCGGGGCGTTCTTCTCGATTGCTGCGGCGGTCGTATTCACAAGCGCGATCACCGCTTCATCGGTAAATGTCTGCCGGACGCAACCGACTCCGAGATACCGGTAGATGATCCGCTCATACTCGCTGACTCCCTGCTCATCCTTCTGGTTCCGCACCAGGTTGAGGGCCTGCTGGAAAGTGTTGACCAGCGTGTCCGGGACATCTTTGCTGAAGATATAGTAGAAATCGTTCTCGCTCAGGGTGTAGACGACCTCGTAGGCATCGGGATCCACTCCAGACCGTAGCATCTGATGCCGCCCGGCGAGATCCCCGGTTGCCCACAGGTCGATCCGCCCCTCCTCCAGCATCCGGAGGAGGTCTTCGGGGGTCTGTCCGGGGACGAGACGGGAGGCATTCACGCCAAGACCGGTGAGGAGGTCGTTCTCGATGGAATCGTTAACTGCACCGATCCGGTACCGGTTCAGGTCCTCCGGGGAGGCGATGGCGATATTCCTGCTCATCGGCGCAAAGAGGACGAACCTGGCTCTGGTGAACGGCCCGGCCCACTTGTAGAGGGGCTCACGTTCGGGTTTGCGAACGATTGCGAAGAGCACGGTACTGGTGTTCTTCTGCGCTGCCTGGAATCCTTCCGCCAGGGGAACAATGCGGACATCCGCCCGTGTGCGGTTCACGCCGACCTTCTCAAAGACCACCTCGAGGATATCGACGGAGATGCCGGTGACGTTCCCACCCTCCTGATAGTTGAAAGGAGCCCACTCTTCGGTCAGGTAGTTGAGTTGGGCAAGGCCGATCGATGGGATGTACCGCCCGACGATCCGCTCGTAGGTGCTGACGCCCGCCGTGTCTTCTTCGCATTTGAGGGCGTCAAGGGCCTGCTGGAAGGACCGAACTCTCGAGTCCGGGATATCCTTGCTGAATGCATAGTAGATGCTGGTCTCCTGGAGCGTGTAGGCGACCCTGTAGGTGTATGCGTTGCCCATTTCCTGCTCTGCGAGATACCTGCCGGCGGTCTCAGGGTAGCACCAGAGGTCAATCTCGTCACCCTCAAGTCCGGTGATGATCGCTGATGCATTGGTCTCCTCTACGACCTGGCTCCGGTTCACCCCGAGAGCAAGCAGCTGCTGGATGGCACTATCGTTGGCAACTACCCCGATCCGGTACTGGTTCAGGTCGTCGGGGCCGGTGACGGTGATTGCCCGGTCACGCCCGGCAAACAGGACGTATCTGTCTGAATAGATGGGCCCGACCCACTTGAAGGAGTGCTCCCGCTCAGGAGTTCTTGCCGTAGGGAAGAGCACCGTCGCATTCCTGGTCAGGGCTGCCTGGTAGCCCTCGGTCCAGGAGACCAGGTTCACCTCCTCGCGGGAGACCTCGTCCCCCATCCTCCCGGTGATCGCCTCGAGTAGATCGACGGAGAGCCCCTGCAGGGTTCCGTTCTCCACGTAACTATACGGGGGAAGGTCTTCGGTGTAGTACGTCAGGTTGCCCGGCCCTGTGGTGCTGCTCATGTCTGCGGATGCAGCTTCGCTTTCCTGGGTGCATCCCGCGGCCAGAACCAGTGCTCCAATCAACACTGCAGCAAGGAATAGATACCTATGCCGTAGAGATAGCGACATGGGCGGCTATCTACGGTCAGGGTATACATAAACTGCTCCTCTGCCCCCTCATAAACGGCCCGCTGTTAGCCCAAAAGTGTGTTACCATTGAGTTCGCTCCAAATTTATCGGCCCTTTTAGATAGGGGGGTGTCCTGGAACTCTTCTGCCGGGAGGGGGCGGGTCCCATAGGCGTTAACTTACCCGATGGGTGTAATGAATTCTTGTTGATACCGGCAAGTACCCGGCAATCGGCGAGTTCTCATCTATGCCCTAAGGCTGTCCGTTTCCCATGAGATTCCCATGATCACTATCGTTTCCAGAGGAGGAGGACTATTGCCGCACACCACCGGAATCGTGTGGCTGATATCCCATCAAATCAGCCATATTTCACCGAGTAGGGCATTATCCTCTCGAATCCTCATCGCTAAAGTTAGCGCATATGGGGGTCTCCCCCTCCCCGCACGAGCCGGAGCCGGGGCACGATGGAACAGAGCCGGGGAGCTTCCCCGTCGCCAAACCGGGGCGGTTTTCATGGGGAATTTTGGCTGAAATAGCCCACTAGAAAGATGCTTGGTCCTCAGACTCAGAGGAAAATGGCAAGTGATATAATGTTTATCTGAGCATAAAATCTATATTATCGCCTCTGGTGACGCTTGATGAGTAAATGCAACCTTCCTACCCCAGATGGCCCTGATCCAGATGAGGGAGGTGCTATTTTTCTTGGATGGCTAAAGAAGCGTGGCGGCATGAGGAGGATACAGGATTGTCAGCGAAAATGCAAAGAAAACGGCTTTGAAGCGAGAGATTTTATCAATGCAATGGGACAGGAACGCATTTGTTTATACCGCGCCGGTGGAGGCGATAAAGTCATTAAACTTGAGGATCTGGTGTGGGCAGATCAATGGATGACATATTATGACCTTGAGGTGCCTCACCACCGGCACTGGACCAGACTGAAAAAATAGATCCTGAAACAGAAGTTTTTTTTACTACCATTACTACTAGTTAGTAGTGATAGCAGCACTACCAATGTAACTGCATAAGGGAGGGATGTTTATGTCCGGGAAGAAACTGCCGAAACTTCCTGAAGAACTCGAAGAATACCTGAACAAACCATATGGCGGCCTTTTTGGGAATACAGTACTCGCTCAGGTCGTTGAGGAGATCATCGCTGATCCGACGATGGATTACCGGCCCAGGTACCTTGAGGAGATGACGGGCAAGAGGCCCCCCAGCATCAGAGAGGCACTTAAGACTCTCGTCAGACTCGGACTGATCGAGAACATATCAAGCGATGTACAACACCCCGTCTATCGGGTCGTTGTTGAGTCGAAGAAGTTCGTCGCGCTCTCTCTGTTGGCGTACGCCGTCATCGACGACCGGGACGGCACGGACTGCATGGACACGGCCATCCAGGACTACTACAACAGCTCTCTCAGGGCGAAGGTAGAACCGCTTGCAATTGCGATGAACTATACCGGAAAATGGACTATTGGAGGAGAATACTCTGAACGAGACACAGATTCAGGGTATGTGACCTTCGCAGCGGGAGCGTAACCATGGAAGAGGAGAAGAAGGGGAAGGACGGAGCAACCGTTATCGATCTCAGAGAACTCTATCAATTCGAGCCCGGAGAACTGCAGCCGGACATCACGCACAGTTCCTACTCAAACCTTGCATACGTCCAGGTAACGCACAGAGATGTTTTCATCGATTTCCTGGAGATGCCCGGTATCCGCCGGGATGACAGGATGCGCGTAAACGGAACACGCGTCTATATGTCACACGCTGCCGCGCAGAAACTCGCTGAAGCGTTGAGCGGGATCCTTGATAAGGTGTACAAAGAGGAAGGCATGGAGAAGTACGTACCCGAGAGCCTGACGGGGACGGCGCTTTCAACGAAAGTTAAACGGAAGCAGGAAGATAGGACCATATAGATGCCGTACGTCATCAATTGAGCGGTAGATGCACTCAAGAATTACTTTTTTATTTTCAAACCGCACGTATTCGTGCATGTATTTATAGAGTGGAAAAAAGTGATCTCTTCATCGAGACGAGTGATACTAAGACCGTAGCAGAGACCGTCGCCGGGGTTCAGGCCGGGCTCGACCGCGAGATCTCGCCGCTCATCCTCACGCCCGGCGGGTTCCGGTCCCCGAAAACCGCTGACCCGGCTCTCTACGGGCGCATTTTGGCAGGAAAGGTTCTGATCGAGGAGTGCAGTGAAGTACCGGTTTGAGCAGTGCCTACAACGGGGAAAGACCGTCCGCATCCCGGTCGACCGCGAACAGGTTGTGAAAGAACTGCGGGAAGCGGAACAGGACCTGGCTGCTGCAGAGCATTCTTTCACAGAGGGGAACATAAAGTGGGCAATCATCCAGGGCTACTATGCACAGTTTCACGCCCTACGTGCCCCCCATCTTCTCCGGGGGATACCGGGAAAGTGGAGGCGCAGATTACGGATGCGTTTACTCTAGAGGCGATGCATGCGATGTGTTGGCATCAGCGGGTGAGGTCATAGGTCAGATCCTGGTGATGCTCGATTGAGCGAGGGGAAGGGCGGCAGATGAAACCCCTGTCGACCTGCACCATTACATCTCCGTCCAGGTTGGAACAGATAAGGCCTCTGACTTACCGTCTTTATGAGGGGCACTACCAGCAGAAAGGGGGTGCACCCTTCCCCCGCACAACCCCCGACGCGTAGCAGAACAGCGCCATCTCCACGTCAGCCGCAGCCCAGATACCCTCACTCCGGAGGCCCGCATCGACAAACCCCTCCGGGTGCGGGCAGCAGACCTCCTCCCGGTTGAGCCGGCGGGCAATCGCCTGCAGGATCTTGGTCCAGGTCCCATACTCCCCAGGCCATCCCGGCTGCGTGGCCGGGATCGCCCACCGGCCGCCGAACGGCGAGGCGGTCAGGTCCAGCAGGGGATACCGCTGCTTCTCAGGGTCGCCGCGGCCGAAGACACGCACCAACCGTGTGTCGATCGCCCCAAAGACCCGTGGAACGGCGAACCGGAGCAGTTTACTCGCATAGGTCGGCCCGAATCCCCGGATCTGCCCCTCGACGATCCGGATGGTATTCACGGGCGCGCGCATCAGCCAGTACGCCGGAGAGTCGCCGAAGTAGAGAGCGATGGAGAGCCGGTCGGCACAGTCGATCCGGTCCAGGTCCGGGATGCCGCCCCAGCAGGCGATCTTCTGCACGTGGTCGAGCCCCAACGTCTGGTCTCTGGCGGCGGCCGTCACCTCCTGCTCAAGCCTGAAGATATCAGGAAACCCCTTCTCCCAGGTGTCGTTCTTCCACGCGTACCCCCGGTAGAGGGCAGGAAAGTCGAGGTCGTTGAGCAGCCGGTCGACCTGCTCCTGCCGGTGCTTCTCCACACCCCTCACCCCGGCACCGGGCGCACACCCGGGTCAACCCTGCCGATCTTCTCCACCTGACGGGGGTACTTCAGGCGGTAGTCGACCGCCAGCGGCCGTGCCAGCCGGTCATCGATATTCTCTCCCAGATAGCCCTTGACGTACTCATCGACCCGGGCAGTGAACCGGACGGCATCGCCGCGGTGGAACTCTCCGGCAGCGTCGAACCCGGCGGTGTAGTTGATCCAGGTGTGATCGGCAAGCAGTCGGCCGGAGAGATCGCGGACGTGCCTGAGCAGGATGGTCTTTCCGCTGCACCCCCTGCCCCTGTAGGTTCCGTACTGCCAGAAGACGGCAGTCAGTGTGACCCGCCGCCCGGCAAGCCCCTGGAGATTGGTTCTCATGTTCTGATACCTCCTGATGAATAGTGTATACCAGGACCGAAACATTAACAACTTCACGTGAATTTAGTGAATAGTGTGAACACAATGAACAACCAGCCCCTCGCCGGGGGCCTGCGTGACGTCGTCCACATCATCCCCCTCGGCCACGAGATCGACCGGGCGGTGGCGCCGTTCACGAAGAACAAGGCCGACCGCGCCTACATCCTCGCCATCCCGCCGGACGCCGACCTCGACCCCGGGATGGTCAAAAAACAGCATTACTTTGTCGGCCGGGTGACCGGGAGACTGCAGGAACTCGGGATTGCCGTGACGTTCGTCCCGGTCGCGATGTTCGATATCCTGGATGTCCTCAAAGTAGTCTCGTTCCTTATCCGCACCGAGAAGGAGGCCGGCAACGCCGTCTATGTCAACATGTCCTCCTGCGGCCGGAAGACCTCGGTCGCGGTGACGCTCGCCGCGATGGTGCACGAGGTCCCGCTCTACTACGTCAGCGCCGACCGCTATGCGACGGGCGGCGGCGAGGAGGAGTGCGAGCACGGCCTCTCGATCGTTGAGAACGTCAGGACCGAGGTCTTCCAGCACTTCAGGATCATGATGCCGAAGCCTGAGAACGTCAGGCTCCTCGTCGAGCTCCTCCGGCGCAAGGAGAGCGGCGGCGACGGGATGACGAGCGAGGAGATCATCGGGTTCTTCCACAGCATCGGGGTCCATGGCTACGAGGAGGAGAAACTGCACACGGCCGAGCGTGACGCGTATCAGCGGGCCAAAAAGAAACGGGCGCTCTTAAACCGGATGAACCGCGGCTACCTCAGGGAGCTCGAGGAGCAGGGCTACGTGGAGCGGCAGTGGCAGGGCCGGAACTTCTCGGTCCAGGTCACGAAGGCGGGGGAGCATATTGCGTGCGTGAGTGGATTGATTCCTGGTTCGGGGGTGGAGTGTAAGATTTCGCGATGCCTCATAGCGTAAAAGAGATGGTGACGCGGTTACAGCAATTTGCAGGTTAATGAGAGATGATAGCTGTCATAGGCCGATGTGCGGTTTCGCCAGTGCGAGAGTGGATCTAGCGATTGTCCCGATATCTTTTCCCTTCACAGAATCTGCCTGAGAGGCCTCATACTGTCAGGGCCACCACATCAACTAATTTATTTACTGCATCTGTTGACAGGATGCTCTTTCTCTTCGTTATGTATTCGTAGAGCCGGTTGGGGGTGGTGATATCGATGTGGCGATCCAATTTCTGGCCGGGACGGCAACCCTGCACCGAGACAACGACGGTGTGGGTCTTCGGCACGTCATTTCGTGCATAGCTCCTCCGCAGGTAGAACCAGAGCGCCAGGCTGGAACGTCTCACCTGATAGACCAGTTTATCGGATTTCGTCTCAATGTCTGAGAACTTCCAGTTCTTCGTCTCCACGAGGAAGAGACCTGTCGGACCTACGACGATGTGATCGATCTGGCTCGACTTAATGTAGTCATTCATCTCTCTCCAGTGGATAGGTGGATGAAAACGCAGGTTCACGTCATTGAACAGATGGTACTCGTCGGAGAGCCGGGAAAGGGCGGCGATGACCGTTTCCTCCCCGATGGCACCGATATAAAACGACAGATTATCGGCTATAAATGCATGGTTCGCAATGATGTTGTTGCACCCTTTGTTGACAAGTTCCGGCCTCTTCCGGATCAGCATCGCTCTCTCATTTTGAACGCCGCGTAGTTCCGACTTCAGGCCGCTGAAGGGGCGGGATATGCTCCTGGGCCGTAGCGTAACGAAAGTTCTGTAAAATTGAATTGGCCCTGGATCCAACCTAGATTTGGACAAAGGAGAAACAGGGCCATGGATCCCTTAGCGTTAATCGAAGATTATCTTTCCGATCAGGAGAACGG
>Ga0209537_1003449_pt1 | contig 14469 bp, 9 predicted proteins | sample BioPla4DNA1_FD_187698 | JGI IMG/M metagenome (GOLD analysis project Ga0209537, IMG submission 187698) | Biogas fermentation microbial communities from Germany - Plant 4 DNA1 (SPAdes) (version 2) | ecosystem: Engineered > Bioreactor > Anaerobic > Digestate | place: Bielefeld, North...
TTGGCGGGTGCGAAAAGCCGGTTATGAAGTGGTTTATGCTCCCGTCCCCATCTACCATTACCGACAAGGAGCAAACATCACCCGCAAAGAACGGCTTAAACTCCGTCAACGCAGCGCCCAGTTGTTAAGGGCAAAGTGGAAGAAAAAGTAGCTTCCTCCTGGCGGAATTGTTTTTTTATCCCATCCCCTTCATTCTGCAATAAAAATAAGATGAATGAGTAGAGGAGAGTTGGAAAGAAAGACGATTCCATCGGAGGAGATAAAGAGTGAAAATAACGGTAATCGGTTGCGGTTATGTTGGTCTAGTTACGGCTGCTGCTCTGGCCGAAGCCGGACACTGGGTAACGGGCGTTGACCGCGACCCGCTAAAGATAAATAAACTACGCCGCCAAGAAGTCCCGTTCTACGAGAAAGATTTGGAACCCTTACTACGCCGCCACGCAAAAACCGGACGGCTAAGCTTCACCACCAGCCTGGGCCTGGGGGTAGCCAATTCCCAGATCATTTTCATCGCGGTCGGAACACCACCCTTGAGCGACGGGGCGGTTGATCTTAGCCAAATCGAAGCCGTCGCCGCCGAAATCGGTCCCCAGCTTCATAGTTATACGGTAATCGTCAACAAATCCACCGTCCCGGTGGGTACCACCCAGCGCATCAAAGCCATCATTGGTCAGCACACCCGCCGCCCGGTTCCTTTTGACGTCGTCAGTAATCCGGAGTTTCTGCGGGAAGGTAATGCGGTCTATGATTTTATGAATCCAGACCGCATCGTCATCGGCGCCGATTCACCCCAGGCCTTCAAGCTCATGGAGGAGATTTACCGGCCTTTACTGAAAAAAAAGATTCCTTTAATCCAAACAAACCCGGAGACCGCCGAACTGATTAAGTATGCGTCCAACGCCTTCCTGGCCACTAAAATCTCGTTCATCAACGAGATCGCCGAGCTATGTGAAGCCGTCGGTGCCGATCTACCAACAGTGGCCCGTGGTATGGGCCTGGACCACCGGATCGGGCCCGAATTTCTTGCCGCCGGACCGGGTTATGGCGGTTCCTGTTTTCCGAAAGACACCAAAGCCTTAATTCACCTTGCCCGAACCCACGGCAAACAAGTTTCCATCGTCGAAGCGACCGATGCGGTAAACACCCGCGTCCAAAAGAAGATGTTGGCAAAGATCATCCGCACCCTCGACCCACCTACCGGAAAGACCATTGCCGTTTTCGGTCTGGCCTTCAAGGCCAATACGGATGATCTGAGGGATTCGCCAGCTTTACCGATTATCGAGGGCTTACTACGTGCCGGTGCCCAGATCCGGGTCCATGACCCGAAAGCTTTAGCCGCCGGAAAAGGGGTCTTCGGCGACAAAATCACCTACTGCGAAGATGAATATACTGCCGCCCAAAACGCGTCGGCGGTAGTGATCGTTACCGAGTGGGAGCAGTATCGCCAGCTTAACCTGGACTTATTAAAAGCCAAAATGGCCCAAGCCATCGTCATTGACCTCCGGAACCTTCTACCTCCGGAACAGGTCCGCGCCCATGGCTTTATCTACGAAGGCATCGGCCGCGGCAGCAAATAAAGGATGTGGTAAGCGTATGGGAAAATATCTGCTTTACAGTGAGGACCCGGCCGGTTTCGTCGCCTTAAACGTCCTCAAAGAAAAACAACATAGTGTTTTAGGGGTGATCGATTGTTCGGGACGCCTGATCCAACAGGCCCTCGATCAAGGATTCGCGGTCTGTCAAAACATGGAGATCCTGCCCAATGAAGCCCTAAACCAGGTAGACGGGATCATGATCGGCGTGGCGACCGAACCGTTAGCCACCCAACTGAAGAAAGAATTGAAAGCCAAGTTCCCCCGAAAAAAGATCAGCACTCTGCTCGACCCGGAATACTTGCCGGATTATCTAGCGCTCCGGCAATCCTCCCTCGAGCAGTTGATCAACGGGGAAACACAAGTAATGCCGGTCCAATACGGTAAGGGGGATGTCTTGATCTATGCGGAAAACAAAGCCGAATCAAAACGGGCTCGACATGTCCTAGAAGCAAAGATCCTCACCTTTATGCAGTCTTTAATCAAACCCGAGATGATCATCTACGATATCGGCGCGAACATCGGCATCCATAGCCTGCTCCTGGCCCGGGCGCATCCCAATTGCCAAATCCACGCCTTCGAACCGGAAACTTTGAACTTCTGGAAATTACTGCGCAACATTGAGCTGAATAAACTGCACAACATCACCCCCCATCCGATTGCAGCTGGGGCAAAACAGGAAGTTCGGTTCCTGTCCCTCCAGGGTTATCTCTCCGGCCTTGGTCAGCATTCACTCCAAAAAACGGTAAGCAGCCTGACCACCCCGGTTGAAGTCTGGGATCTGGATACCTATACCCGCAAGAAAAAAATCGCCCGTCCCGATCTGGTCAAAATCGATGTGGAAGGCTTCGAATTACAAGTCCTAAAAGGGATGAACCACACGATTAAGGCAAAAAGACCCAGTTTTATCATTGAAGTCCATGAAGCCCTCACGGACAGAAGCAAGGTGGAAAGTTTTCTCAAAAAACACCATTATGAAATTAAAGAGATTGGTCGCCAGCGAAAAAGAGGCTTCCTCTACGCCAAACCCGGAAAGAAGCAAGCCAAAAAAGAAGGAGCCAGTAAAAAGAAATAAAGGCGAAGGCCCCCTCCTAATGCGGAGGGGGCCTTTAAGGTACGTTCGTTCAACGTTTGCAAAACAAAAACTCCGGAACTTGCTCCGGAGTCAAACCTTGTCATTATTTTGGTGGGAAAGGGGGGACTTGAACCCCCACGACCTAGAAAGGTCAACGGATTTTAAGTCCGTTGCGTCTGCCGGTTCCGCCACTCTCCCTTGTTTTTATAAAGTGGAGGCGGCACCCAGATTCGAACTGGGGATAAAGGTTTTGCAGACCTCTGCCTTACCACTTGGCTATGCCGCCAGAAATAAAATTGGAGCGGAAAACGGGATTTGAACCCGCGACCCTCGCCTTGGCAAGGCGATGCTCTACCACTGAGCTACTTCCGCTCTTCCTCTTGCAAAAATTATATTACCACACATCACGGTAAAATGTCAAGGGTATTTTTCAGATATTTTCTCTTCTTCTACCCTTCTTCGCGTCTTCGAGCAGGAACGAAGCATAATCACCACCTTGCCCTGCCCCTAAAGATCCTATCCCGGAAGGCCGAACACCCAAGCCAAAGCATAGGTCAGGATGAACAGGATAACCTGGGGGGATAACAGTCGGGTCCAAAACGGGAGAATCTCCGTCTGGAAATGCTCCACTGTCAAAACAAAACAGAGGTGAAGCGGCGAAAGCATGGTACCGATATGTCCGGCCACATAAGCCAGCATGACGGCACCCAGGTGAAGCAGACCCCCATGGTTAAAGATGGGAAGCAGCACCGGATAGGTGATCCCGACAAAAGCCGAAGGCATTGCGGTTAACAGCCCCATTGTGAAGGGGAAAACGATCAGCAGCACCGAACTGGGGATACGGGCCGCGGCCATTAAGACGGGAATCTCCTGCGGAATACCGGTCCACTCAAAAGTGGTTTTAAAAAGATACACCCCAAAGACCATCCCCAAAGTCGAAAGCGACCACGCTTTACGGAAAAGCTCACGGACAAACCCTTCTCCTTTCGGTGCTTGAGCAAACAAAACCACCACCGTCAGGAGTAAAGGCCAGAGAATTGAGGCCTTAAACACAACCACTACAAACACAATCGCCAGTATCGGCCAGACAATCCGGAACAGACGTAGAAAGACGCACCAAAAGCCGCGCCTTTGCTCCTCCTGGCCTTGGCCACCAACGGGGGCTGCCCCCGCCGCAGCTTGGTTCCTTACGTTTACCGGACGGAGAAAAAAGACGGTTCCCAGCACGATAAAGAGAATAGTCGAAGGCAACATCAACAAGATATACTTCCCCGTCTCCACTCCGGAGAGATAGATCGCTAAAATCACACCGGGAAACAATGGGCTGCAAAACTCCCAAACATGCCGAAACCAGTAGTTCAAAAGGGATTTTTCCGTCCGGTCAATCGCAAGGTCTTGCGCGGCCAGGTCAACCAAGGACGCCGAGAACTTCGCACCGCCAAACGCCGGGATCAAACCGAACAACGCGGGGAAAAGCGCAGTAATTTTCACCCTGTTCTTAACGGTTCCCTGGAGAACTTGGAAGGCCCGGTCAAAATAGTTGGTCTTCCGCAGCAACTCCTCCAGAAGGTTGATCAGAAGAATAATCCCGATGATCTCAAGAAATTGGCCGTCGGTGACTGTTCTACGGACAATCTCGACCAATTCAACCGGACCGTTCCCGGAGAACACCAGCAAAACCCCGGAGGAAATGAAGAGGGACAAACCAAGCTTGACTTTGAAAGCCAAAAGAATAACTAAGAACACAACAGCGATGACCAGCGGTAATAGTTGCGGCAACTTCTCATTCACCTCGTGATTGTACTTAAAACATGGGCGACGGCCTGACTCTTCGATCGATCCCGTTGCTTCTCGGAGAAAACCTTAGCAGAACGTCGGCTCAAGACTTAATCTAGTGTGTAAAGACCACCAATCCGGCAAACTATACACTGCTCGACTTCCAGCCTCCCACATGACTCAATTCACTAGCGCAAGTGACCACCGCCCAGCAACAGAAGGGCCGCCGCGACGGCCAGCAACGCATAAAGCAGGCACGGAATAAGATTGCGCTTGATCAGCTTTCCTTCTGCCCCCATCAGACCCACGGTGGCACAAGTGGCAACCACATTATTGAAGGAGATCATGCTCCCGAAGGCGCTCCCCACCGCTTGCAGAGCAACAATGAGCACCGGTGGAAGCTCCAGAAGCAATGCGGTCTCATATTGAAAGGAAGCGAAGAGAATATTCGAGACCGTACTTGACCCGGACATGAAGGTGCCCATAATCCCAATGAACGGGGCGAAAACCATAAAGGCGTTACCCGCCAGGGCGGCCATCGCCCGGGCCATGGTCGTCATCATGCTGTCGAACCCAGCGGTGTTCACATGGGAATTCAGCATTAACTGGACCATCGCCACCCCAAATAACAAAGCCACCACGGCCCCGGAGATTTGCTGAAAGGTGTTCTGCCAAGCCCGCTTGGTTTGGGCGGGTGTCATATCGTGCAGGAAATGGGTGAGCAAAGCAACAAGGGTAAAAGGGATAATCCCCGGCAAATAGGCCCAAGTCAGTTCATAATCCAAGCCGTCGATCCCCAAAACATTAGGGACCGTAAGCTTTATTGAGGATAAAAGCTCCTTGAGGCCAAAAACCGGGATCCGCGTAACGACTAAGATAAAGGCGATCAGCATATAAGGGGTCCAGGCCTTCCATAAAGGCATCCCCACCTCTGGCCGTTGGTTTTCTTCCAACTCAATTTGGGACCGCCAATCCGCCGGCCAGGCGTTTTGTGCCGGAAAGTCCCACCGGGTTTTCGGCGCTAAAAAGCCGGATTTTGCCGCCCAAAGGAGTATGGGTAGTCCCACCAAACCACCGAGTAAAGCCGGAAATTCCGGTCCCAAAAAGCGGGCCGTGCAGTAATAGGGAACCACATAGACCAGGCCGGCAAAGAACGCAAAAGGCATGGCGGCAAAGGCATGTTTCAAGGATTTATCCTCACCGAAAAGCACCACCAGACAACAAAGACCAATTAAGGGGACAAAAAAGCCGACGACAGCATGGAGGAAGGCCACCTGTTCCGTAAGGAGCATGGTAAAACGGGCACCGCCAGTCCTCTCCACATAGATGGTAAGACCATTGACCGCGCTCAAGAGCGGTGTACCGGCCGCCCCGAACGATACCGAGGTCCCAGTCAAAATCAGGGTAATCATCGCCGCCGCCAACGGGGGAAAACCCAGCCCGACCAAAAGGGGCGCCGCTAAGGCCGGCGGAGCGCCGAACCCGGCAGCTCCCTCGATAAAGGCGCAAAACATCCACCCGATGATAATCGCCTGTAGGCGGCGGTCGTTGGTAATATGCCGAAAACCATTACTGATCCTAAGCATCGCGCCGGACTGTCGCAGGGTGTTTAAGATTAAAACCGCGCCAAAAATAATGATGATTACATCCAACGCTTTTAAAGCGCCAAACAGAGAATAACCAAGAACATAGACCGGTTCCATCCGCCAAACGGCGAGCGCAATCAGGCAGACCAAACCCCAGGCCAAAGGCAAGACTCTTTTCGCGCTCCAGTTGAATACGGCCATGAGCAGTACGGTGACTAAAATCGGTAAAAAGGCAATCAAGGCGAGCAAGGTCAAACCCCCTCTTCATTCTGACCACCGGTCGAAAGCTTTCTCTTCCTTAGCGCGCTTCGCGCTCCACCAACTTCATTTAATCAGGTATTTATGCTTTATTTTAACACCCTTTTGCCGTCCTGTCACTTTTTCCATCAACCTGTGATAATCTGTAGGGATTAGGATGGACCAATGTTACCCCGCTGATCATTTGCGGTGTTGTCTTTTGGCATAGGCGGAAGGCGAAAGATTCGTCACCTTTTTAAACATTTTACGGAAATTGGAATAATCATTGAACCCCGAATCCTTACAGGCCTCCATCGCACTTTTTCCCGCCTTCAATAACTCTTTTGCCTTGGTAATCCGCCGTAAGATAATATACCGGTGCAAACTGATCCCTAAATATCTCCGACAAAGCCGGCTCAAATACGATCGATTAATAAAAAACCTCTTTTCCAAACTGGCTAAGGAAAGGTCGTCCTGGAGATTAATATCGATATAAGTAAGAACACGCGTGAGAATTGCGGGAAACTTTACCGCCTCAACAGGTTCGCACTTTTTCTTCTCCGACCGTTCTTGATTTAGGTTGACATGGATCACCAACCACTTACAATCTTCATCTTTGGCGTGGAATTCATACGCGGAAGAGATTTCAAAGCCCACGCCCGCCCTTTCTTCTTTCTCCAGCCAGTTGCCGACTATTCTTTGGTAGTCTTTACGCTTAAAATCTTCTTCGACCACTGACCACATTCCGCAACCTCCCCCTCATTTTTTTTATCCGGCAATCAACCCTTTGACACCATGGTTTTGTTGGCAAAGATACCAAGTAAAGTTCAACCCAACGGAAAAAGGTCCTGAAAAGCCTGTTATTCAGTCACAAAATGCCCAGCTTCTACCCTTTTTTTCCTTTATACTTTTATTTAGAACATTAGGTAAACAAAAAGGAGGTAAAAGGATGGGAACCAAACTGTCCAAGCCCAAAGCCCTGTTCCTTCTGGCAATCTTTGTTCTGGTCCTCAGTCGGCCGGTGGCCGGGGCGCCGGTGAATTTCAGTGCTAGCCAGGAGTTCCTGCACCTAAAGACCGGCCATTATGAGGTGGCCTTTGACCGGACAACCGGTGGTTTGGTCCAGTTTCTTGATGTAAAAACCGGAAAGCCCCTCTCCTGGGCAGCGGAGGACGCCAAGCTATGGGGGGTTACTTTTACCAACGGTGAACAAGTTTTCAGCAGCGCCTATCATGGACATTTCACTTATAAATGGAACGCCCTTTTTCAACGTTTAACTTTTTATTACCACGGAACAGCAGCCTTACCCCTCGATGTCACCGTTGAGATCAGCCCCCGCGACGACCAACGCCTCCAAATGCAGGCGAAAATCACCAATCATCACACGGTGCCGATTCAAACTTTCCATTTCCCGGCGGACATAAGTGTGGCGGCCACCACAATTCAAGACGCCTTATTACCAATGGTTCCGGGAGTCCGACTAAACGCTGCTTTCTTTACAGATCAGCAATCCTTTAGCGCCCAGTATCCGGGGGTCATGTTCGCCGACTATGTCGGCTTCCGTACCGACAACAGTTGTTTAGCGTTGTATAGCCAACACCAAGGGCACAGCTTTACCCTGCCCCAGCCGGTCCAGATCGGATTTGCCGCTCTCTCGCAAGAGGGCTTTACCCGGCTGGTCCATGACTTTAAAACCTGGGTGGAACCTGAGCAAATTTGGTCTTCCCCGCGGATACTGATCCAGATTGGTACCGATTATCCGGAGACCATCGCCGCTTACCGGCGGGAAAACCGGATCCACCGCTACCCAGCGCTCGGACAGAAGCTGGGTGCGAAAAAAGCACAGTATTTTGCTTCTCCCCTTTATAAACTGGATTTCAACCGTTTCCAAAAACCCTTTACCGCTTTAAAAACCGAAGTGATCGACGTCATCAAAGTCCCTGGGCTCATCCACCCGGTGGCTTTCCAGCCGATCGGCCATGATCACCATTATCCCGACTTTCTCCCGCCCAATCCGGCCTATGGGAGCACAGAAGAGCTTGCTGACCTCGTTAAGTACGCGCAAACCCAGGGCAACCTGGTCGTACCATACACCAATTTCTCCTGGTGGAATTTGGACTCTCCCACCCTGCAGCAGTTGATCACCCGCGCTGAACTGCCGGCCGTCACTGTCCAACAAGCCGATGGTCGCTTACTGGCGGAGACTTATGCTTCGGAAGGATATGTCGTCAACTTCCACCATGATTTTGTCCGTAAGCGTGTCGCCGCCGAGCAAAAAGCCCTCATGAACCAAGTAGGATTTGACGGAATCTTCGAAGACCAACTGGGGGCCAGAGACACCCCGTATGATTTTAATCCCGCTGGTTTAAAAGCTTACGACCCTGCCACTTCCTACTTGGCGGGAGTTTTAGCCCATGGCCGTACTTTAAAGAAAAATAATTTAATGACCGAATGCGGTTTTGACGTTCTGGCCAAAGATATGACCGGATTCTGCGGTACCAACTACTTATGGGACCTCCTCGGTTACCGGCTGGCCTGGGGTGAAAGTCATCGCCTACGATTTTAACGACCAACCCGTCACCGTAGTGGAAGCCACCGTCTCCGATGAGATGGTCAGTTTCGAATATAGCCGCCACTACCGGGGGCAGGAGATCGCCTATTATTCATTAACAAAAGGGGATGAACCCAACCCGGCTTCCTATCCCATCCCCGAAATTCCCGAACTAATCGTGACCGATATCTATTGGCAACCGGTATTTCCGTGTACCGGCGACCGGGTGACCTTTACCGCCACCGTTAAAAACGTGGGAACCGGGCCCATCCCCGCAGGGGCTACCCTCAGTGTCGCCTTTATGCTGGATGGCGAGTTTGAACCGTCTTTCTGGGCGGAAAAAGCCAACACCACCCTCCCCGCCGGGGCCACCATAACATTACAAGCCACCGGCGGCCTGGACGGACCCTCCTGGACCGCAACCGATGGCGCCCACGTGGTACAGGCCTGGGTCGATAAAATCAATGTCATTCCGGAGATCAATGAAGGTAATAACATGTTCAGTAAGAATCTACCCACCATTGACGAAGGGATTGAGATTGCACCGGGAGTCCGGGTGCCAAAAGCCGCCGCCAATTTGGCCTTAAACCAACCGGTCACCGCCAGCGGTGCGACCGCGCCCGCCTACGGAGCTCATTTTACCGTCGACGGTTTCATCAATACCTACTGGGAAAGCGTCAACCATGTCTTTCCCGCTACCTTAACCCTGGACTTAGGGGCGGCGAAGGCCGTAGGCAAAGTAGTCCTCAAGCTGCCCTCCTCTTGGGAACCGCGGGTCCAGACCATTGGTCTTTACGGTGGTATGGAGCAGAACGATTTGGCCCTCATCGTTGAAGAGCAGGACTATACCTTTGAGCCCGCCCTGGAAAACACGATCACCATTAGCTTTGCCAGCCGGGAACTCCGTTACCTCCAACTGGTCATCACCGCAAATACCACTTGGCCGGCGGGGCAAATTGCCGAATTCGAAGTCTTTCCTGAGTAGTAGATAATTTCTATGGTGTCTTTCCGGCGTTCACCATGGCTTGAGGGTTCTTAAAGGGCATTTGACAAACAAAATAACTTTCGAAGGTTCAGATATGGAAAGGCCACCCGCTAAATCAGCGGGTGGTTTTTTATAAGGGTTTCTTCAATGCTTATCTTCTTTTTTTATGTTAAAAGGACTAGCCAAAACTTTTTCCGTCCGGAAAGGCGAAGACTAACTCCCCATTTTCTCCGCAGATTCCCTGCTGCCCCGCAACCTCAAAACGGATCGGCTGGGTGTTGCCCCGGTCGGCCTTAACCCGCACCTGCTCTTCTGTCATCTCCACCGTAAACCACTGGCCTTTTACTTGAAAGTTAAAGGCCAGTGCCTGCCATTCGGCCGGAAGGAGGGGTTTTAGTTTAACCGTCTTCCCGTCGAAGTGGAGGCCACCAAAGCCAAATACCGCCCCCATCCAAGCGCCGCCATTGGCTGCCGGGTGCGTGCCACCAATATAGAGGGTTCCCACATATCTTTTATAGTCCCCGGTCAGGTCAATGGTGGCCGTCTGGAGAAAGTAACGGTAGGCCCAGTCCTTTTTACCTAGTTCTGCGGCGAGCATCGCATAAACACAAGGGCTTAAGCTTGACCCGTGTTCCGTCCGGGGCTCGTAATAGGCCCAGTTTGCCTTCTTGACCGCGCGGGAAAAATCCGCTTTGAACAGGTTAAGCAACGCCACCACATCAGCCTGTTTAATAATCTGGGTTGTGGACGCCAACCCGTTCCCTCCGCCCAGATATTCGTGGGGCATTTTCATCCGCGCTTTTAAATCCGAAAGCTTCACATCTTCAAGCCGGAAATAACCATCAAACTGTTCAATGAGTTTAGTCTGCGGATCCGGCGGCGGCAGATACAACAGCTCATTCATCTCCACCAGCCCCGACAGGTCCTTTTCGAAATCAAGTTTTTCAATTAGGCTCTGGTAGAATGCTTCATCCTTTTCCCGTAACAACCCAATTACTTCCAAGGCGATCGCCAAATTATACTTCACCATGTAATTGGTGTAGGCATTATTAGCAACCCGTTCGTGGTATTCATCGGGGCCGGTGACATCCAAAAGTTCATACCGGCTTTTATCCTTTTTGAAGTAGGCATAGGAATAATAAAAACGGGCGGTCTCCAGGATAATCTCCGCCCCGCCTTCAAAGAGAAGGCTTTCGTCGCCGGTGATTAAATAATACTGCCAGATGGCATAGGCGATATCGGCGCTGATGTGAATCTGTTTATCCCGGAAATAAGTGCGCAGCGGTCGGCCGCTAAAAACATCAGTCACGTTAAAATAAGAACACGCATCTTCCCCCGTCTCCTGGCTCTCCCAAGCGTAAAAGGCGCCCCGGTAGCCGTATTCCGCCGCCTTGCGCCGGGCACCGTCCAGGGTATGATACCGGTAGCGCAGTAATTTTCTGGCCAGTTCCGGCTGGGTGTAGATGAAAAAGGGAAGCATGAAAAGTTCCGTATCCCAAAAAATCGCTCCTTTATAAGTCTGGGCGGAAAGACCCCGCGCCGGAATGGAGGCGTGCTCGGTATGGGCCGGAACCACCGCCAACAGGTGGTAAATACTATAATCCAAGGCAAATTGGGCTTCCGGATCGCCGGTCACTACCACGCGACTCCGCTGCCAGCGTTCCGCCCAGCAGGCAACGTGTTCGGCCCGGAGCTTGTCAAAACCCACCGCTACGGCCCGGCGCACCGCTTCTTGTGCCCGCCGGTCAGAAGCGCCTCCCACCGCAGCACATTCCGGATCGAGGCTGGTGTAAACCGCCACGTATTTATAAAAACAGTATTCCTTGCCCGCTGCCACCGTCAGCGTAATACGTTGTAACAGCCGTTGCTCCCCGGTCACCAGCTCCTTCTGGCCTTCGATTCCCGACACCGCCTCCGCAACAGCAATAACCTTTCCTTCGTTGGTCCGGACGGTGGCGGTTCGGCTCGGTCCGGCGGCAGCGAAACTTACCTCTGTAAAATGGGGTCCGTTCAAATCCCAAACGTCAGCGTCGATCCCCGTTTCAATCACAATCTCCCCCGCATGCGCGGAACGGAAATGGTAGGCCATAACCATCAGGTGGGGATCGGCCAAACTAAGGAACCGTTCGGCCTCAATCTCAACCGAATGCTCCGCAAAGGTGAAGGTAGTCCGCCGCCGGTGCAAAGCCTGCTCGAGGTCCAACACCTGCTGGTGGGCGGCAGGTTTTATCAATCCTGGCCGTAACGGCTGACCATTAAAAGATAACAGCGTATAAAGACCATTAGGGGCATTGACCGGTTCCCGCCACGCTGTTCCAACCTGGTCATAAACACCCGCTAGCGTACAGGCGACCAGGTCTTCTTTTTCGGCTTCCTCCAGAGTTCCCCGGTACCCCATGTACCCGTTGCTCAACAAAAAGCGACTGCCATTCAGTTCGACCCGGTCCGGGTGGTATCCGACTTCCGTCAGCAGAAAATCACCACCCCAACCTGGGGCTGCCCCCACCGCCGCCCCAGAACACTCTTTGACCGTATCAGCAATTGTCCCGTCCAAAGCAAAGTTGGGCGCTTCGGTCTTCTTCATCCTACTTCGCTCCTATCTCTATCCTTTCAGCCCGGTGAAGGAAACGCCTTCGATGATATAGCGCTGGAAGATCAGGAAAATAATCATCGGCGGCAAAGTACTTATTAACATCGCCGCTAATTGCACATTTTGGGGTAAAACAGCCCCTTGATTACCCAGGGAATGGTACCAGAGGGCAATGGAGACCGTCCATTTGTGCGCCGACGGCAAGACAATCCTTTGCCAGACAAAGTCCCGCCAGACATGGATAAAGGCGAAAATCCCCAAAACAGCAATGATCGGCTTCGCCAGCGGTAACACGATCTTACGCAGAACCAGTAATTCGGAAGCACCGTCAATGCGCGCCGATTCGAAGATCTCACCAGGAATGCCATCAAAATAGTTCTTTAAAAGTAACAAAGAATAAGAATCGGCGCCGGCCGGAAGGCAGACCGCCCAAAAGGAATCCAGGAGTCCCAAGCGAAAGACGATGAGATAGGACGGGATCAGGTAGGCAAAAAAGGGCAGCATTAAAGTGGCGAGAAAAAGCATGTAGATCCCGCGTCGGCACGGCAAACGCATATGGGCGAGGGCATAGGCGGCGGCGCTCAAAGAGAGCAGCCGGACACCGACAAAACCGGCGTATATGACCAGTGTGTTCCGGAAGACCTTGGGAATCGCATAGAATTGCCAAGCCCGGAGATAATTCTCCCATAGAAAAGTACGCGGCAAGAGTGTCGGCGGAACATAAAAGATCTCCTTTGCTTCCTTCAGAGAACCAAAAAACACCCAGAGCAGGGGATACAATGTACTAATGGCTACCCCGATCGCCACCACATAACAGACGACATAACTAAATTTGACACTAGGGCGCTTCCGGTCAAAATTGGAGATGATTCCCCGCTTACTCAGCTCCATCTACCTTGCCTCCTTCTCCACCAGTTTGTTGGCTTTAACATAAACTAAAGAAAGGACCATCAGGAAAATAAAGAGGAGAATCCCCAGGGCGCCCGCTTTTCCGAATTCCGCGTAGACAAAAGCGTAGTTGTAGACCATATACATCACCGTCATGGTTGCATTATTCGGCCCTCCACCCGTCATAACCATTGGTTCCTGCAGGACTTGAATCGTAAAGATCAGTTGCATGAGTAATAAAATCAGGATCGTCGGTTTTAAAGCCGGTAAGGTAATATGGCGAATCCGTTTCCACACCCCCGCCCCATCGATCTCCGCTGCTTCATAAAGCTCCTCGGAGATGGAAGACAAGCTTGCCATATATAACACGGCGGTACTGCCAAAATTGGCCCATGTGCTCATCATCACTAAGGAAACCAGTGCGGTCTTGGGGGAGAGTAACCATTCACTGCTTGGTATATGGAAAAAGTTGAGGATCTGATTCAATAAACCGACCGCCGGATTAAAAAGATAAAGCCACATTACATATAAGGCAATCGCCGGGATGATATTGGGCATATAAACGGCCAGCCGGAAAAAGCTCCGTCCCTTCCGCAACTCGGTAATGGTGATCGCGGTGATTATTGGGACCACAAAACCGATCAGTAACGCCCAACCAGTAAAAGCCAGCGTATTTTTGATCGCAATTGGTAATAACGAATCTCCTAAGACACGCCGAAAATTAGCCCACCCAACCCATTTGGCAGGTAAGCCCGGAATATAATTTTGAAAGGCCAGAAAAAAATTGTAAATAATTGGCGCCCACTGAAAGATGGCATAAAAAATGAAAGCGGGAACAAGAAAAGCCAATCCCATGCCGTACCGGGAAAAATTTTTCCGCACGACATATCCCACTGGTTTCACTGGTGGTATCGACATCTGTTCCAGATGACGGGTCTTCACTTCAATCAACTCGCTTTCTCGATCCGCCGCTGCCTTTGGGCAGCGGCGGAATAGAGTCTTTGCTCATGTTTTCCGTTAGTATTCTCTCTCGAAGAATCGCATACCGAGCGATCCATTAATTGACGTGATCAAGGTACTCCTTCTGGAACCGGGCATTAGCGTCTTTCAACAATTTTGCTGGATCGGCATTTTTATCACTGAGCACTGCTTGCACAACAGGCGCGAGGAACTGGGCATAGAGAACTTG